>Ga0307988_1000128_pt1 | contig 59293 bp, 50 predicted proteins | sample EllFjometagen183_FD_203166 | JGI IMG/M metagenome (GOLD analysis project Ga0307988, IMG submission 203166) | Marine microbial communities from Ellis Fjord, Antarctic Ocean - #183 | ecosystem: Environmental > Aquatic > Marine > Unclassified | place: Southern Ocean | collected 2014-10-08 | reverse complement strand
TCTCTTCCAGCAACTTCACTGCTTCAAGTTTAAACTCTTTTGTAAAATATGCTCTTTTTTTCATTGGACACTCCTTTCACTTCAATTGTATACTTTTTGAAGTGTCCGTCAAACTGGGGGAGCTTCAATCTGTCCCTTAGAAATATTCATTCCGGAATACCAAGCTATAGATAGCAGGTCCAAGATACCCCAAAATATTGGAATGTAGATAATCTTATTCATATATTATGACGTAGAACGTCATGGGTAACGGGTTTGCATGGGAGCGCTAGCGTACACGCAAATCCGGTTGACCCAAAGGTTAGGTTGGTTAATTAAAGCACAGGTTTAATCCTGAGATCTAACATTCAAGCCGAAATTATCAGGAGTAACGTCTTCTATCTTTACCCCCTTTTTATAAACATAATTATTATCACTTGCGAATGTGAAACCGTCTAATACTTTAAAAGATTCTGGTTCCGCATTTTCAATAATTGTATCTCCAAAAAAAACATGGGTTCGATCTTTAGAGTACCCCCCTTTGATATGCTTAAATGAGGTTGCGTCAGCACCTATTATTTTATTACCAGCCCAGTAGACATGTTTGTTGTCTTTTCCGCATGCATATTCCTGAAAAGTTTGAAAACTATTAGGGTCAGCCCCATTAAGAAATTGTCCTCGAAAATATACTTGATTTTTATCACTTTGATATTTTGAATTAATAAAGTTAAACGTTAAGGAGTCTGCTCCATCAATGATTATTCCATCAACGTAAACATGATATTTGTCTCTAGCAAAAGCAAATGCGTAGTTGTCATTATAATTTATTGACTCAAAAGAGTCAGGGGCTGCCTCCGCAATAATTATGAGATGAAAATATGGGAATATCATTCCATAAAGTTCACCCATTAATAGTCTTCCCAAACAATCTCGTTGACCATTGTGAATTCGGTAATAAACTTGATTTTTATCTTTAAAATAACGATAACTTATTTTTTCAAAACTTAAGGCATGTGAATTTTTAATTTTGTTGTTATTAAAATAGAGCACATCTCCATCTGAAGAGAATTCATATATGATATGTTCGAGGTCCTTATTTTTGGTAAAGTTTTCGAAATAAATATTTTTTGCAAATAAAATACTTATGCATAGTATACAAAAATAAAGAAAATACTTAATTTTAGTTACCATAGTTATTTTAGAACGTATAAACTGTGGGGCTGGCTTGAAGCGCCAGCGTAAAGACAGTCCCACACAAGTGATTTGTTATACTCGATCTTTATCTTTAATTCGTTTATTAAATATTCGAAGGCCTAAATATTTGGCTGATAATTCAAAAGAGCAGCACACAATAAAGATTACAGTAACTCCTTCACCGATAACTTTCCAATAGTTGTTATCTGTCGTGACTATGGGTCCTGAATTGCCTTCACTTGTTCCAAAAAGAGATAAAAGCGAATTTAATAGTTCATTTAATAATTCGCTTGAGAAATAACAAATAAAAATGCCCATGGAAAAACAAAGAACATAGTTTCGCATATTCCTTTTAATGGGCTTAGAACAATTTTGGCACTTGTAAATATCAGAGAAAGGACTAAATGAATGCATCCGAATAAAAGAGGAAGCATCTTTTTGGCAATAGGGACATCTTAAACAATGCATACTCTTCCTTAAGTAAATTAAGTATAACGTTTGAACTGTGGGGCTTGGGTGGGCGCGCCAGCGTACACACAAGTCCCACACAAGTGATAGGTTATGTGTTTCACCTATTATATCGATACGTTAAAAATCATTTGTAAACATTAATATTAGTAAAATGATTGCGCTTATGTATGAGCCAATGTTGAGGATTAAAATTACGTTGATTCCAACCGACTGATAATAGATTTTGTAAGACCTGAAGAATTTATTTAGGTTAAGATCTGCTCCCCATCTTTTATCACCGTATGCCATTGTGCTGACAAGCTTTTGATCTATTTTCTTAACTTTGTTTAAAATAACCAACAAAGTGACAGCAGAAACCACTAGAAGTAATACAATGGTACTTGTAAACAATTGCTCATTCATTATTTATTATTTCTACATAACGTTTTGAACTGTGGGGCTTGGGTGGGCGCGCTAGCGTACACACAAGTCCCACACAAGTGATTTGTTATGTCATACCTATAATGCTTGTAAAAAAATAAATAAATATAATTGAAAGAACCAAAAAAGACAGCATTATGGGTTTATTGCTTAATGGTTTGTTAATTTGTGTTTCACTATCTGAATATGCTTTATACAAAAATGCAAAATAAATTTCTGATAAAAACAGTGCATAAAATATTGTCAGTAAAGCAAGGCCAAGTGCAGGACCAAGGGAAGAAGGGTCATCCATTTGACAAAACATTGAAATAAGTCCAATTAATGTACCTAGAATTCCAGCACCAACAGCATAACGACTGCCAAACTGTGCAATCTCTGCGTACCTCGGAATAGGTTTACTTGGTTTTGAAAAAAAAGTTAGAAATGAGTCAGGAATGAATTTCAGAAAGTCAGTTCCAAAATTACCCAAAAGCAGAAAAAAGGTAATACCGATAACTGTCAATGCTGACGGGATATTTATAAACCAGAGAAGCGATCCATTTATATAAATTCCCAAAATGACTATAGCTAACACACCAACAGTTCCAACAAGATGATATATGGAAAAACTTCTTTTAACTTGATCCGTCATTATATCCCCTCCTGTTTATTTAATGACATAACGTTTGAGGTCACGGGTTGCTAAAGGCAATCCAGTGTAGCGATTGGTTATGTTAGTTGTTAATCATTTTTATTATAGTAATTAAAACCCTGTAACCCTAATAATGGAGGATTTCTGTGTTCACTAAGCTTATCAACTTTTTCATAAAGACGGTCAAGGTGCTTTTCGTATCGGTTAGAAATTTTTTTGATCTTAGCATCGTGGAACTCAGAAGAGGAAGAGATTATTTCTTTATGATCTTTCTTGAGAGATGTTATTTGCTCGATGAAACTATCGATTTCCTTATTAGCGAGCTTGAGCAGATGAGACGTTTCCGCAAGCTTCAAAGAGAGGCCAAAGGAGAGAATGGCCAAACTAATAATGAGTGTCCAAAACGCATATTCGGGCATAATAAGTGTCCTTTTTTATGAAACATAACGCTGGAGCTGAGACGCGCGCATCTTTAAGCGCGTCGATTCTCCAGCGAGTTGTTATGTTCTAGTCCTCTTTGAGCATATCCACCTACCTAATAAATTTACTACAGCGAGAGAAATTATAATTGTGAGAACTTCAATCATAATACTGTTAGGAGGACTCCAATCGTTTCTTCGCCAAATTAATGAAGGTAAGTAAGTGAGAATAACAAAACATTCGTTGAATTTTACCACTTTCATAAAACCGAGAAAAAGAGAAGTTATGCACCATGCTACTACACTGAAAAGTGGCCACCACAGCCACCAGTTAACGTTACGCATTCCTTCAAGTGTTGAATCCTCTATAGCTTTTGTCTGATCTGCTGTTAAATCACCTCCGTTTTGAATATTATCTATGTCACTGGATTTCACGAAATCAACAGCAGCTGGCCTCACAATTTTTAGCCCAATATAGGAAATAAATAATGCACCGGAAGAAGCTCTGTATATGAGTAACGCAGTTATCATGATTGCTAGCCATACAAAAACATTTCTATTCTCGATTTGTATCATTTTTCTATTTTTTTAAAAGTAACATAACGTTTGAGCTGAGACGCGCGCGAATTTAAGCACGTCGATTCTCAAGCGATTTGTTATGCCAATGACTGGTTTATGTTACTCACCAATGAGGTCTCCATTTGGTGATATTATAAAGTCATCCGTTAAAGGGAAAAAAGCCCTCCATCCTCAATTTGAAATACAGGGGCAGATTTATTTTTTTAATCTGCAAAAAAGAGGGCTATCAATCCAAAAATAATAAAAATAAAGGCGCCAAACCACAAAGCGCACACCCAGAGCCAGAAAAAAACATTTTTGTCTCGATACAATAGCTGGGCGTTACCATACTCAAACTTGGAGAAATTAAATATAACACAATTTGTAATCCATTTGGTTGTCCAGGTAACCAAACAGACACCAAACATAATTGCAGCCAATCCGAAAAAGCTGTCTTCATGAAAAGGAGTAAGGCTAAAAAACTTTTCAAGAAAACCCGTTACAAGAAAAAATATGGTGGCTATACCAGGATATAATAAAACTTTAAAGGGCTGAATTTCCTTCCAGGTGAAATTATATCTATTCTGGCATTCTAGGCACTCGAACGTGTGGCCCTTCTGACCCAGAGGATAAACGTATTTAAAGTGGGCGCCACATGCGAGGCACCTGAGTTTTTCCTTTTGCTGTTTTGAAGTTTGATTACTAGTTTGCATTCAAAGCTCGACGTTTGGAAATACAGGGGCACTCCCCCTATTTTTTGTTGTACATTGTGCCACCTGTTTGTTGTTTCAAAAATAGGGGGAGTGCCCCTGTAGTATTAAGTCACTAAATTCCCTTTTTTAATTCCTTTTATAATGAGGTATAACGTTTGAGCTGAGACGCGCGCGAATTTAAGCGCGTCGATTCTCAAGCGATTTGTTAGGTCGCTTTTTGTAATATGAAATTCCAAGTGAAGAACACCCAGAATAATGCCATAGATAATGTCACCAACCAGAAGAATATCATCCTAAAGTAGTAGGTTGCGACGTTTTTCTTTTTGTAAAACCAAGAATGATACATCAATGGCATAAATGATAAGCAAAATATGAATGCTGGTAATACTAGTACAGTCAAACCTAGTTGACTGATCTCATCTAATGATATCATTCCTGTTCTAGGACCGATAACTGAAGTCCAAAGAAGAAGCACAGCAGAAACAATACATATAGCGATAATCCATCCTCTGTATTTTGCAATTAGAATCATATTTTGTTTTTTCAACCTAACGTATAAACTGACCGGCCGCTGAAAGCGATCGGGTCGAGTGATTGGTTAACTGATTATTAATTATTTAAAGATGATGGTACCCATACAAGGTTCCCAAAGTTGTCAATGTCGGTAACAAAACGCTGTGACATTTTTCTTTTTAGAAAAGAGTAACCGTATTCAATGTTAATAACTATGTCTGCCTTAGAAAATCTAAAATTACGACTGAATATTTTATCAATTGCAATTTTAGATTTAGTATTTGGTTTTAAGTTTTTAATATTTTTACTTGCTAAATCAATACTAAGGTTTGACATTAATGGGTTGCCGTTTAAACGAATAGCCTCATTAAACCCACAAACGAAATGAATATTTTTTATTGAAAAGTAACCAATGTTTTCAACTATAAATTTTGTGTGAAATGGATTTTTAGGTTCAATAGTTTTACCGATTTGCAAAGATAACCTCGGATAGAATAAGAAAAATGACGAAGCAAGAGTTAATAGAATTGATAGAACACCAACCGTTTTCCATGTGTTGGAAACCATTTGTAATATTCCTTTTTTGGGAGACGGTTGAGGCTGTAGTTTTTGTGGTGTTGTTTTGTTTAATGACCGCTTTGTTTTTTTCTTTGATTTATTGGAGCGTCTCTTTTTTTTCTTCATTTCCAAGTTTTATCGTTGTTACAGTTAACGCTGGAGCTGAGACGCGCGCAGCTTTAAGCGTGTCGAATTCTCAAGCGATTTGTTAGGAACTAATTAGTATTCTGTATCAGGTTTTTTTACTAAAGTATAAACGAGCCTTTATGCCAGAATCAGAAATATATTGCTGTATCTCGTTGAGAGCTTTCTCTGTTACGTAATTTGAATAAAATGGATCTTTTTCCTGGGCTACTGCAATTTCTAATATTTCGTTTTTATTTATGCTTTGAAGCACTGGGTTTAATTTATTTTGGAGAACAAGCCCAATGTTTTTTTCAGTGGCACCATTTTGAATTAATTTGAAAAAAGAAATTGGATCAATGATCTGCCATAAAAGCTTAGCTTTAATTTCTGAACTGTTTTTTAAGTGGAGTTCGACCTCCCAGACTCGGTGCACTTTGATTAAGTGGACTTCTTGAATGAATGGAATTTTGAAATGACGTCCTGGTTTAATAGGTCCATCTACTATTTCTCCGTTTTGTGTAATAACTGCATTCTCGTCTGCCGACACAGAGTAAGAATAATCGGGGTCGCACCCTTGTAGGATGAGAAATGCTAGCAGTAGAAATGTGAGGGAAATTTTTATCATTTATGTTTCCTAACGTCTGAGGTCACGGGCGAGCATGCGAGTCCAGTGTGGCGATTTGTTATACATTTTTAGTTTATATATTTACTCCATTGATAGTTACCAGATATGTCTTTTTTCGCTTTAAATGTTTCCGTGTTGTTGAAAGGTAAAAAAAAGTATGAATATAAATAATCAATTTTTAAAGTGGCGGTTATTATTCCAGGCATAGAATATCCAGTAGGATTTATTGTTGAGCATTCCCATGAACCAATAGAATCTATATTGTTTTTGTCTTGGTGGTAGGGATCTTTTTTATTGTTGTCGAAACTTTTTACATTGTGGATAAATATTTTGTTCATTAGTTCGATATCGGCTTTAAACTTGTATGTGATGTCTTTAATGCCAAAATTGCTGTTATTACAAATTGTAAAGGTTGTTTGGAATGGATCGAGTGGGTTCAAAGTCTTATCATCTTTTATAGATATATTTGGCTTAAATAAGACAAATAAAGTTAGTGACGTAATAGCAAGGCCAATTAACCCCTTTTTGTAGGCAATAATAAATGAAAAACTTTTTTTTAAATAAGACCAAACAATTTTTGTTGTGGTTTTTAGTTGCTGCACCAGCAACAGTAATAGGCCTTTTAATAAGTTTTTTATGTGTGATTTTAGCAATACAGGCATCTTTAATAATTGGTGGATGGTTTAATTTTGTTTTGATGTATAACGTTTGAACTGTGGGGCTACCTTGAAGCGCCAGCGAAAAGGGAGTCCCACACAAGTGACTGGTTCGAATCCTTTTATACAGTTAATAAATAACCTTTTCCAATTCCCCAAAATAAAGCGATGTACGTTATGAGAATGATTGCATCTGAGATAGCATAATGTTTCCAGGTCGCATCCTTCTTTTTCAACTTGAGAACCATGAAAACTAAGTTGAGTAACATTATGATCCATCCAACAAGGAAAAACCAAAAACATCCCATGAGGCTGTAACCGAGTGCTGCGTTTGGATCTGCATACCATGGAGAAAAGTAGGCAACTAGTGCCATGGTTGAAAATGCTGAACTCCAATATGCTTTGATAAACATCATTTTGTCATTCATTATTTTGTCATTCGAACTTATTAATTGAATGTATTACACAATTTCATAAGTGTTGTTATACATCGTGTATAAATGTATTGTCAACGAAAATAATAAAATATTAAAAATAGAGATAATCAATATTTTTTAGGTGAATACTATTAATAATAGTATGTCTTTCCAGTGTAACAAATCTATTGTAAAAAGTATAACATATGTTATAGTAGTGTGCAAATGGGCATAATTTGTGTCTATAAGCATGCTTATATGTAATACATATAATAATAATTAAGGGAACAAACAATGAAAGAATTCTCAGATTATTTAACTACTCAATGCAAAATAAAGTCTAAACAATTACCCTTTTATTTGAATTGGGTTAATGACTGTTATGGTTTTCTAAATTGTTCTGATGAAAACCAGCTTGTCTGGGAAAAGGTACAAAAATATCTTTATCATCTGGAAAAAAATCGTGAGCCATGGCAGGTTAAACAGGCAGAGTATGCTTTACGGCTTTATAAGTATTTTCAAACGAAAATTGATAAAGGTTCCGAATGTGAAAATGAAAATAATAAAATTGAATGGGATAAGGTCTTTAAACAGACAAAAAATTTGTTACGATTACAGCAGAAAAGTCTTAGTACTGAAAAAACCTATATGCACTGGATTAAACGTTTTTCTTTATTTTGTACAGCAAAGTCTCCTGAGGAGGTTGATGGAGAAGCATTGAAAAGTTTTTTAAGTTTTCTGGCTGTTGAAAGGCGTATAGGTGCTTCAACTCAAAACCAGGCTTTTAATGCACTGCTTTTTTTGTATAAATATGTGCTTTGTGTAGATATAGGAGATATTTCGGATACAGTACGGGCAAGAAGAAAAAAGCGTTTACCGGTTGTACTGACTCGACGGGAGGTCAGTATGGTGATAGATGAGCTTAATGATGTATATCGGCTTATGGCGGAATTAATTTATGGCAGCGGATTAAGACTTATGGAATGCATGCGGCTTCGAATCCAGGATATTGATCAGGAGCGGGGCGTGCTGATTGTGCGGAGCGGTAAAGGAGATAAAGACAGGCAGACATTATTGCCGGACAAGGTGAAAGATGGTTTGATCGATCATCTTGAACGTCTAAACAAAATATATGAAAAAGATAGAATAGATAATTTGCCCGGGGTGGCTCTGCCAGGGGCTCTTGATCGGAAATATCCGAACGCCGGGAAAGAATGGAGATGGTTCTGGCTGTTTCCGTCAAAAAATCTCTCGACGGATCCCCGATCTGGAATTATAAGGCGGCATCATATTTATCCCGGAAGTTTGCAAAAGAAGATAGGTAAAGCTGTCAATAATGCAGGTGTTGTAAAAAGAGTTACTGTTCATACCCTGCGCCACAGTTTTGCAACGCATTTGGTTGAAAATGGGTATGATATCAGGACGGTTCAGGAGCTTTTAGGCCATTCAAGTGTGCAGACCACCATGATCTATACCCATGTTGCGCAAAAGAACAAACTTGGGGTTAAGAGTCCGCTGGATGGGTAAAAACGATTTTTTTGACTGATATTTTTTTAGTTTGTAAAGAAAGGTCAGGACGATATCTCTTTACAAGTATTTTTTTGAAGAGTTAATCGTCGGAATTGGCTTTCCGCAGCTTTTTAATCTTACTGCGGGTTTTTCTGCGCGGCTTTGGCGGGGTAGCGGCCTTGCGGATAAGCGCAGACAATGCAATCTTTTAAGTAGCATGCCCTTCAAACGACAAGTCTTAGCCCGGCGTGTTTTCTTTCGTCTACTTCGCTGTTACCAAGCGAATTATATAAAAGCGATCATTCTTCGCTATAATACTATACTCGTTCTGCAAATCGTCTAATCGTTGAGTTTCTATATCTGACAAACCCTTTTTACCATATGTTCCGGCGATGAACATCGCACCCTGCTCAACCCTCTTGCGCACACTTTCCAAAGGTAATGACGTAAGCGACTCCCTCCATCCCTTTCTATGTGCAAGATAAAACAGTGTCGGGTCTGAGTTTGTTATTATGATTACCTTATCAGATTGATTCGAGACATCTTTAAGGTTCTCGGCTAGCTGAAATACACTCGACACCGCTGGATTCTCGCGTTTCCGAAATTTTATAAGATTTATTGTGCTTGTGATGATCACCACAACAAACACAACAATAAGGGCAATGGAGGCTGCGGAGCGACCTATGGGTAAGTGAAAATAGCGCGCATATACCTTGCCTATAAAAACGGTGACCGGAAACAACAGCGGAAGTTGGTAGTAGTTGTGTATATAATTACCACGCCCAACAATAAACAAAAAGACAACCAAACCCACGAGCCACACATCAAAGAGCCATTCCTTCTTGTTTTTTCGCTTGAGGCACAACCCCGTCAAGAAAACGGCGAAACCGAACCAGGTCAAATGCCTGTGCGCCAGGCGATTCAGCAAAATTCGGTTCCAGTATTTCCAGCTCAGAACAAAATCCCAATTACCCCATTTATCTTCTCCATACTCCCAGATCCCAAACGTCAGACCCGTATCCAAAAAGATCCGGTGTGCGTGAAAGTACCAGAGCCCGACCGGGGCAAGGATTAGAAGAGCATAAAGCCAGAGGGATGGCGTCCACAGGACTCTACTGCGGAAACGAACCCAGGCAAGGTAAAGGAGGGGCGCTCCAAGATAGAGGCACGGGATCTTCAGAAGACAAGCTGTCGCGATAAGTAGCGCCGAAACTCCAAAATGCCAGTAATTATTCGTTCGGGTCCACTTAGAGAAATAGTACACACCGCAGACTGAAGCCATCAACATGAGTGGTTCAGGCATTACAGCGCAACCAAAAAGTGCGTTCAATGGAAGTATCGCAAGAAAAGCACTGGACCACAGCGCAGTTTTTTCATCAGCGTGATCACGAACTAGTAGATAAAAGAAAACAATACTCACCATCGAAAACAGCAGTGAAAGCGCTCTGGCCCAAATTTCCGAAACTCCGAATATTTTGTAGAGCAGCGACACCAAAAAGGGATAAAGAGGAAACTCACATTCTACCTCCCCACTAGTTTGACCTACCCAATCAATCTGAGGATGTAGAATACGGTAACCGTTCTCGGAAAAATTTCGTGCCATTGCCGCGGTGTCCGCCTGACGCCAAGAATGCTCGCCAATAATCGGCGCGTCTAATGTGGGGGCTCGGTACGCAAATGCGATAAATAGAATCAACAACAGCCAACGCTTGTTGAATTTCACTACAGTTCTCCGATCATGAGCATGTCCCTTCGCTACAAAAGGGCAGATACAATAAGAGCCTTTACTCGAAACCTCTTACTGCCTCCTAACTTATTAATTAAATGGATTAATCAATTTAATGTGTATTGCTATACAACTTGTACAAATATATTATCAAAAAATAATAAAAAAAGAGTTACTTAATATTATTTAGATAAATAACTTTATGATGAGAAAAAACAAGGAAGGATTTTTCAGGTTGTTTTTTTAGTGACTGTTTTTGTTTTTGGAAAGCTTAATCGTCAGAATGAGTCTGCCGCAACTTTTTAATTTTGCTGCGATTCTTTTTGCCCTGAAGACGTTTTTCAATTGATCTTTTTGGTGGTCGGGTTTTTCTGCGCGGCTTGGGTGGAGTGGCTGCCTTATGAATAAGCGCTGTTAATCTTTCCAGTCCGTCAATGCGGTTTCGTTCCTGGGTGCGAAAACGTTGTGCAGTAATGGTTAAAACACCATCATCTGTTATGCGGCTTCCACCCAGCCGGATAAGCCTTTTTTTCACAGCCTCGGGAAGAGAAGAAGAATTTTTAACATCAAAGCGTAGTTGAGCTGCGGTGGCCACCTTGTTTACATTTTGCCCGCCAGGCCCGGACGAACGGATAAATGAAAAGGTTATTTCGTTTTCATTTATTTCTATAAAGCGGGTGATATGAAGCATTATTTATAATTATCCATATTAAATACGTGGTCTTAGGTTGGTCCCCATAGGGGACCGTGGAAAATTGGGACCCCATTTTGACCGTGCCGAAGTAATAGGTTTTTTTGGGGACCTATAGGCGGCGCATGTTTGAGTACCGACGAATCGGAACGAGTTTGTGACACCGACCGCAAAAAAAACTATTGCAAGGGAATCCCGTTTTACGGGGTCGGGCAAAGGGTGCCTTTTCTTTGTTACTTTCTTTGGCGCAAGCAAAGAAAGTAACTATAATGGTTTTAACGCTTTGGTTTAATATTAAAAAAATAATCATCACCACCCGCTTCGCTCAAGACGCTGAGTTCGCTGAGAAAGACGAGGGGTAAAACCAAAAACAATTCTTTGCGGCTTTGCGGTTAAATTAAACTTTTATGCACTCAAAGGTTTTAAATAATGATGCGGTTCGGGATGAACTTCCTCAATGAGTGAGAAATCAAATATTTCTTCATTTGAAAGATCCCTTTTAATATACTCCATATTTTTCAAAGCAGGCATAAAAGCGGTTGTTGCATTTACATATTCTTCAGGAAGCGCTGCGCAGTAACGGGGAGAAACAGAAAAAACTTTTTGAACAAAACTGCTGTCCACCACCTTTATTTCATCTGATGTAATCTTGGCTGCTTCTTTGGGGTTTTCAATGACCAGGTTGCAGGCTTTTTCATGAAGCTTAAGAAAACCTTTAAGCAACTGTTTTTCCTGTAGGGTCTTTTCCGTTACCACGATTCCATAACTGGGGTTAAACGGCCAGATGCGTGATGCCGGAATGATAACAGGATAGCCAAACCACTTGTCCGCCACAACAGAAAGGGGAGGCGTACCGAACGCACCGTCAATTCCACCCTCTTTAATCGCATCCGGGATAAGGTCTGCCCAGGGATAGTTTATGACCTCGACATTTTCCGCACCGCTTTCTTTAATAAGAAACCGCGCGATCACATCATGAATAGAACCGGAGGAGGGCGCGCCTATTTTTTTTCCGGCAAACTTTTTAAGCACAGTGTATGTTGATTCATCTTCAGAAGAGAAAAACTCTTCTCTTCCGATCATGACCGTTCCTTCCACATGCCCCCCGGCAATGCACTTCAAAGGCAGGCCTTTTTCTATTCCGATCATGGCCGGCGGAAGGCCGATATATCCGATATCCAGAACGCCGTCCCTGAAGGCCTGTACCATTGATGGACCGGTGCCGAACAAATTCCATTCCGGCGTTATCCCAAGATCTTTTTTGATCCACCCAAGCTGTTTAATCATATGGGAAGTGTGATACATGGTAGAAAGATAACCCAAGCGGAGATTTTTCATAGCCTGCCTTAGTACCTGAACATTGCACCATTTATCTAATACGGCTTGAAGCACTCCCTTTTTAAAGGACGTTTCATGATTTCAATTCTCACCAGAGCGGTGCTATGCCTCCGAGTCAAAACCATTCCAACTGCCCTTTAAACACTGAGCTTTCGGCGCCTCGTTACGATAACCGGTGCAAAATTCAGGTAGTAACTTTTTTAAAGATTATAGTTCGTTAATAAAGTCCGTATGCAAATTATTAATATTAATTAGAAAATACAGCGTTAAAACAAACGGGTATGATCATGAAAGTAATGGTTTTTTTTAAGACTTGTTTACTTAAGTCCGATTTCTCCACAAACTCCAAGTGCGCCTCTTGGTGTTTTATTTTTTAAACCATGCCTTTCTCTGTGTGCTCTGTGCCTCGAGCGAAGCGGGCAGTGAAAATTGTTTTTTACTTAAAATTATATATAAAACTGTTTATTGAGGAACTCAGGAAAGTACCGATTATTATCACAGTATTTTCTTCCTTCAGCATGGCATACAGACTTATGGTTGTAGGCGTTTTGTCTCCCATGAGAAAAATAATAGGTTTATCTTTGCCTTCAAGGAAGATATTTAAAATCGTGGATGGCGAAGACAGCCCATACTGGGTGAGGTCTTCAGGAGCATCTGTAATAACTTCAATATTAATGGTATCTGTTATGGCAGATATAATGCTGGTTATGGCTTCCCCACGGACTTCCTGATTTGGCTCGGGAGAAACAATTTCCCAGTTTTCTGAATTTTTCTTCAGGATAACTTTTTTATTTTCTTGAATAATTTCAACGCTCCGCATATTCTCCGGAAAAAATGAAAAAACTTTTATGAGTTTATTGCTGTCTTTAAGCTCTTTTTTCTCCACCGGCTTTTTCTCAGTCAACAACACATAACCAAGAAGCACTGAAAAAATAAATGCCCAGAAAAAAAGTCTTTTTAGATTCATCGCTTAAAACGCCTCCAGAAAATAACAGACAGACCAATGAGAAAAATAATAAGCGGCTCTATTACCACAGCAGACCAGAATATCATTCTACTCTGGTTTTCGGTTAGAAACAAAATTGACATGGGTGTCTGCGGAGACCTTGGCCGTGAAGCCAGGCTTTCTGTTTTTTCAGAAAGCCAGTTTACCGTATTTAAGAAAAAGTCCCTGTTACCCAGAATTGTGTAGTAGTAATTTGTAATAAAGTCGGAATCGCCAAAGACCATTACGTGTCCGGTCTTGTCTTTTTCATAAGAAATTTCGCTCACCAGCGCTACCGGAACCGGGCCGTTTATGTCGACCCCATTATTAAAAACTGCTTTTTCATCATACACGCTTTGGGTATTTTGTTCAGCCCAGCTGTCAGGACTTGAATATGCAATTATTTCTGTTTTTTGATCTAAACCTTCTATCTTAACAGAAGCAACAGACCGGCAGATCGGGAAGACTACTGCCTCGTTCATGTTTTCAGCAATAGCATGGTTTCTGTCCGGGATGACAATCGGGGTTAAATAATCCATGGTAAACAACTTGCTTTTATTATCAATTACAAAATCCCGCGACAGTTTAACACCAAGGGTCTCCATATATTTTTCAAGTTCAGGAAGCGGGTAGGGATCACAGAGCAGGAAAAGACGGCCATTGTTTTTGATATAATCGTCAATCTTATCCAGCTCCTGTTTTAAAAAATCTTTTTTCGGACCGCTGATGATTAGAATTGAGGTGTCATCCGGAATCTTTTGCTCCTGCATCAGCAAAATTTCTTCCACCTGATAATTTTCTTCTTTAAGATCTATGACAATTCTTGCATATCCAGTCTCAGGATCATTGCCCAAAATATTTTTTTCCCCATGACCCGTCACAAAACGGACGGTCTTTACCCGACTGTCTGTCAGTTTAATAATAGCGCTGGCAATGTTGCTCTCCTCAAAATACAGGACCTTTTCTTTCTTTCCCATATACTCAAGAATACCCGCGCCTTTTCTGCTGATATTAAAGGCTTCTGCTTTTGCCGGATTTTTATTTAAGTCAATAAATTCGTAAGTAAAACGTTTTGAGGCCCATGAAAAAAGCTGCATGAGCTCCTGGTAGGTGCGCCCTTCTTTCTGATCATAAAATATGGTGGCATGAATATCATGTTCAAGAGAATCGAGGATACGCTCAGTCCGGGATGAAAGAGAAAATGTTTTTTCAGGGGAAAAGTCAAAACGCTTGTTATTGTTAAACGCAATATAGTTTACCAGTACAACCGTTCCAAGCACAAAAGCCACCAGCAGAATAAGTTCTATATAATATATGACTGTCTGTTTTGATAGTATGCCGGGAGCTTTCATTTTTTACCCCTCCACTGGCGCGATTCAAGAGAGAGAAGAGTTAAAAACAGGAAAAAGAAGGTGATGCTGATATAATAAATAATATTAGAAATATCAATCACCCCGCGCGGAAAACTGTAAAAATGTTCAAAAAGTGAAATCTGGTGAAGAATAACCATTGCCTTGGTTCCGGCGATTCCCTCGTTCCAGTCGATAGACCAGAAAAGAATAAGTATTCCCGCGGTAACCATGGCAGCAACGATCTGATTCTCAGTTAAAGATGAAACAAATATACCGCAGGCAATAAATGCTCCCCCAAGAAGGAAAAGCCCGAGATATCCTGTAATCAGAGGTCCAAGCTCAACACTGTAAACAATCTTTAAAAGTATGGGATAAAGAAAGGTCAGCACCAGCATCACAATAAGAACAAAAAGACATGCAAGATATTTTCCCATAATGATTGCGAGATCTTTTATGGGATGAGTATAAAGAAGCTCAATCGTTCCCAGTTTTTTTTCTTCAGAAAATAAGCGCATGGTCAGAAGCGGAAGTAAAAGCAGCATGGTTCTTCTCATATCCTGAAAAGTAAACTGCCACAGCCCCAGCTTGACATCAGAACCGACAAAGGTCACAAACATGGTGAGGTTGGTATAAAAAAAATATCCGGATATCACCAGGAAGATAACAAGAACAATATATGCGGTTAAAGAAGTGAAGTAAGAACTCACCTCTCTTTTCATGATTGAATACCAGCTCACTTGTTGTTGACCCCTTCTTCTTCTGTTACAACTTTAATAAATATTTCCTCAAGCGTCATGTCTACGGGTCTGATCTCTTTAAGTTTCCAGTTGTTCTCATATATAGACTTTGCGATCTCATTTATGACATCAGAATTTTCTTCGGCCTCTATTTCATAAAAGCCGTTCTTCTCTGAGCCCGGCTCTTTTCGATCAATTGCTGTTATTCCGGAAAGCCGGCTTAGGGTACGCGTAATATCTGATACCGGGCCTTCTGCTTTAAGCATTATTTTAGGTGCCTGCTGAAGTTTTTTTGTCAGGTTTGAGGGCGTATCTACGGCAACCAGCTTGCCCTGATGCATAATAATCACCCGGTCACAGGTCATGCTTATTTCCGGAAGAATATGCGTGGATAAAATGACGGTCTGGCTTCCGCCAAGTCCTTTTATCAAACTTCTGATATCTATGATCTGTTTCGGATCGAGGCCCACAGTGGGCTCGTCAAGAATGAGGACCTCGGGGTCATTTAGAAGGGCCTGTGCGATCCCGACCCTCTGTTTAAAGCCCTTTGACAGTTTTCTGATCAGCCTGTGAGAAACGCTCTGAAGTTCACACCTTTGGATAACTTCATCCACCTTCTTCTTTTTCATTCGGGAAGGAACACCCTTTATTTCCGCAAAAAAGTTGAGATATGAAAAAACCGGCATATCCATATAGAGGGGCACATTTTCAGGAAGGTAGCCGATTTTCTCCCGGACTGAAAAAGAATCGTTTAAGATATCACTTCCGCAGATACGTGCCGTTCCGCTGGTAGGGGGGAAAAAACAGGTCAGGATTCTCATGGTGGTTGTTTTCCCGGAACCATTCGGCCCGAGAAACCCCATAATCTCGCCCTTTTTTACTGAAAAAGAAACGTTCTCTATCCCTCTTGCAGGACCATAAAATTTTGAAAGATTTTCAACCTCTATTGCATTCATTGAATTGTTTGTTCGTGTCTGTTTTTAGTAGAATTAAAGGAGTATTTTTATCATTTTAACGAACATCTGTCAATTATCGTTATTATCATTAACCTCAGGCAGTATTTCAACAGATTTTTCGGCGGGCATTTCCTGAACATCTTTAAGTTTTCTTTCTATAGTCCTTGATTTTCTTGCTGCCGTCTCTATAGTATTGCTTGCTTCCTGCAGTTTCTTCTGAGTTTTATCAAGCACATCTCCGAACTTACCAAATTCTGTTTTAACAGTTCCAAGAAGTGTCCAAACTTCACTTGAACGTTTTTCTATGGCCAGGGTCCGAAAACCCATCTGAAGGCTGTTTAAAAGCGCAGCCAGGGTTGTTGGGCCGGTTACCGTAATGCGGAATTCGCGCTGCAGATGTTCAAAAAGTCCGGGTCTTCTTAACACTTCCGAATACAGGCTTTCAACCGGCAAAAACATAATCCCAAAATCTGTGGTGTTTGGAGGGTCTATGTATTTTTCATTTATTTTCTTTGCTTCAGCTTTAATAAATCTTTCAAGACTTTTGGCAGCTTCTTCCACGAGTATCGGATCTGCTTTTTCCTGAGCTTCCATAAGACGGGTATAATCTGCTTCCGGAAACTTTGAATCAATCGGAAGCCATACTTCCCCTTCATCCTTATCTCTGCCTGGAAGCCTGATAGCAAATTCAACCCGTTCGGAACTTCCCTTTTTAGTTGCAACATTTTTTGCATACTGTTCCGGCGTAAAAAGCTGTTCGATCAAAAACCCGAGACTTATTTCTCCCCAGATTCCCCGTGTCTTTACATTGGAAAGTACTTTTTTAAGATCTCCCACACCTGCAGCCAAAGTCTGCATTTCACCCAGCCCCTTGTGTACCTGCTCGAGACGTTCACTCACCGCTTTAAAAGATTCTCCCAAGCGTTTTTCTAGGGTGGCATGAAGTTTTTCATCCACTGTTTCGCGCATCTGTTCCAACTTTTTAGTGTTTTCATCCTGGAGAGTTTTTAGTCTTTTCTCCACGGTTTCACGCATCTGTTCTAGTTTTTCCTCGTTGGTGCGGGTTTGGATAGAAAGCTGTTTTGAGAATGTGTCCAGTTGATTTTTTTGAAGCCCGGCTATCTCTGCCATCCTGGAAAGAAGAGAATCCCCAAATGCTTTTAAAGAATCTGCCATTTCCTTCCTGGAAAGCTGGTTGTTCTGACTTGTTTCAGTCCTGTTTTTTGCTATCTCTTCTTTGGTGATACTTTCAGTCCTTTGCTGGTTCTTTTCAAAATTTTTCAGCTCCTGATCAAAACCTGATATTTTTTTTAACAGTCTGGAAAAGAGGATAACCAGGGTCAAAACTGCTGCTAAAGTAACGCAAACAGCTATAATAATAATGATGTCGGTCATATCTTTTTCCAATAGAATTTATACTATTTTGATACAGCCTATCATTTTTTTTTAATAACTGAAACAAAGAATTTAAGGAGTTACTCTGTTTCTATAAGCCGTTCACTTATTTGTTTTAATCTCAGTAAACCTGCTGCAGAAAGTAAAGCTTTGGTTAAAATAAAAAATAATTTATTGAAAATACAAATATTTTAGTGTATTTTTATATCGATCACAAAATATAAATCTTATATTGTGTGAACACACCACCTTCTTATCTCTTACAGAATATGACCCTAGGAGAAAATAGATGTCTGATCGAAAAAAAGTAATCGTTATAATGCCCGCCTATAATGCGGCAGAGACCCTTAAAAAAACTTTTGATGACATTCCTGAAGGTTTTGTTGACGAAGTTATTCTAGTTGATGACAACAGCAGCGATGATACGGTTAACGTCTCAAAATCACTGGGAATACACACGATCGCACATGAAAAAAACCGGGGATACGGTGGAAACCAGAAGACCTGTTATACAGAAGCCTTAAAGAGGGGCGCCGATATTGTAATAATGGTTCATCCGGATTATCAGTATGACAGCAGACTGGTACCTTATATTATTGGGTTTATTGAAAAGGATGTCTGTGATGTTGTGCTGGGTACCCGTATCAGAACCAGAAAAGAGACCCTTGAAATGGGTATGCCGCTATGGAAATATATTTCCAATCGTCTTTTGACCATAACGGAAAACATTATTTTTGGACAGAATGTACCTGATTTTCATACCGGATACAGGGCATATTCAAGAAAAGTGCTTGAAACCATCCCTTTTCTTGAAAATTCAGAAGATTTTGTATTTGACACCGAATTTCTGGCACAGACAGTATACTTTAATTTCAGAATAGGCTGTGTTCCGGTACCTGTCCGGTATTTCGATGAAGCATCACAAATAAGTTTTAAAGACAGCACGATTTACGGCATAAAGACCGTGATGACCCTATTTAAGTTTATGGGACAAAAACTTAACCTTGTTAAATTGCCCCTTTTTAATAAAACTAAAGAATAACCCAAAAACATCAATTCTCTGCAGCTGTAACATCTCTCCACAAAAACAATTTCCAGAAATATATTTTTTTCAGTTTAAACTAATATCATCCAAAATTTACAATTTGTAACAATTTATAAGACTTTTTAACTCATTGTTCAAATAATATCCCTTATTGTTGAATGAAAACCCACAACTATATAAAGGTTCAAGCAACCACTAAAAAATATGACTAAATAACCCTGTATGATTAAGCGAATAAAGGGAGAAGCAAAATAAAAATATCTACAAATTATTTATTTTTATGATATTATTGATGATTAATCACTACTGTATATAAAAACAAAAGCATCGCTGGAAATTGATTTGATCATAACTAAATAGCGGTCACCTAAAACCCGTTTAGAAAATGATTAAATTAACTATATAAATTATTCTTACCGCTAGTTTTTCTAGTCTCCAGTTTTTTTAAAGGAGAAGTCCGGGGATAAATGGTTCTAAAAAACTTAAAGACTCTTGAAGACATCCAGAAACTGCTGGGCTGGAAAATATATTCCCAGGCCCTGGAGTTTTCACAGAATGACTCAATCCTTAAATATGATCAAAAACCAAACCTGATATACGCACGTGTTCAGGACAACGGCACAAGCCCTCTCCGAACAGAAATCTCTATTACTGCTGAAGGTGCGATTACAAAGTTCAGGTGCACCTGTCACCATGGCCGGTTCTGCAAACATATCGGTGCGGTTCTGATCCACACTCTTCAGCATAAAAGCTTAAATGACTTAAGCGCACAAATCACAAAAGTTCACAGCAAAAACAAACCGTCGGAAGATGAAATTATTAACTTTGATTTTACTTTTTATGGGGACTACGAAAATGATTTTATCCATAAAATTAAAGAGACGAGTTCTTTTTCTTTAGCGGAAAATAAAGAAAAAAGATACAAACTTGTTTTCCTAATAGAAAAAAGTGAAGACTACTACTATTCAACTGAGCCGGATCCGGCCTGCTGGATAATTTCCCCCGGAACCATCAATATCAAAGAAGACGAGACGTTTGGAAAGATAGAACTTTTTGAAGAAAACAAGGTTACTGAAAAAGTAACCGATGTTGAAAATAGCCTGTCAAGACTCTTGCTTGAAAATGAAGATGTTGATGAAGACCTGGGCAAATATCTTGACCTTATTATAAACAATCCAAACCTTCCTGTTTATATTAAGTTTGAACAGAACTATCTTCCTTTAAAGCGGCATAAAATTGATTCTACCACCTTGGGATTTAACATGACCGGGCTTGAAGAAAGTGTAATATTTTTTACGCCTGAAGTCAGACTTATTTACGGAGACGCAACTTCCATTATTTCCTATGATAATGATAAAAATATCCTCCGTAAAGGATTTTCATTTTACTACCTGGATTCCAAGGGTATCCTGCTCTACAAAAAAGACAGGATGCTCTACACCAGCTTTTTTTATCACCTGATAGAAAACAGGGATGAATTTTTACTTTCAGATATTGCTTTTTTTAGAAATTTTATTGAAAAAAAATTAAAGGACTGTGTCCATGTTGATTTCAGCGCAACATCATTAAGAATTTCCAACCATAACCCAAAACCTTTTATAGAAATAAGCCCATCCAGCCGCAAACAGGGAATTTCCATTGCATTCAACTACAATGGTCATGAATTTGCATTCAAGGATAAAAAGCGGTTCCTCATTACCAGCTCAGAAAACAATGAAATGGTTGCGATATATCGCAATAGAGAATATGAGGACATGATAAAAGATTATGTTGAAATGGAGCTTGCTAATCTGCCTGACCGAAAATTTATCAAGCTTTATGATTCTATTTATATTAATTTTGAGCTTAGTATAAGCCTTGAAGATTTTCTTTCCATGTATGGTGCTGTTTTTATTGACAAGGGTATCGATATAAGGTTGAAGGGCAGCAAAAAGAAAATAACCTCCAAAAAAGGAAATATGTCTTTCCACCTCTCTTCAAATACAGACTGGTTTGATGTCAAGTTAAACTACAGTGATGAAGAGGGAAAAGAGGAACCGGTAAATATTGATTCACAATACCTTGATAAGGGCCTGATAAAGGTTGGCGGCTCTTTTATTCTGCTGACAAAAAAGGATATCGAAAAAATCAAGAAGTTTCAAAAAGAAGGCATGGGAAACGACGGCGGCCTTAAGGTTTCAAAGCTTGATTTTAATCTGATTAATGAAATTTATAACAGCCTTGAAAACAAGACAAAAGAAATAACTTCCTTAGTTAAAATCTCTGAAAAGCTTAAAGATTTTAAGGAAATAAAAAAACAGGTTCTTCCAAAAAACTTTAACGGCAAACTCAGAGAATACCAGGTTTCCGGTTATAACTGGCTCAACTTTTTAAGAGAATATGGCTTCAACGGTTGTCTTGCCGACGATATGGGACTTGGAAAAACTGTCCAGGCACTTGCTCTGCTGCAAAAACTAAAAGAAGAAAATGAACTGGGAACCTCACTCCTGATTGTTCCTGTTTCAACCATACCCAACTGGGAAAATGAAATAGAAAGATTTACTCCTTCGCTCAAACACATACGGCACTCAGGTGTTGAAAGAAATAAAGACCTGGCTTATTTGAATACATTTGATCTAATTATAATGAGCTACCATACCATGAGAAACGATATAGAACTGCTTCACAAGATAGAACTTGATTATATTATTCTTGATGAATCACAGTACATTAAAAACGCAACCTCACAATCATTTAAGACCGTACGCACATTAAAATCAAAACATAAACTAACCCTGACTGGAACCCCCATAGAAAACAGTACTCTTGACCTGTGGTCACAAATGGACTTTTTAAACCCGGGCATTCTTAACACCCAGAAAAATTATAAAGCCAGATTTGCCCGTCCGATTGAAATGCAGGGTGATAAAGAAGCTGCAGAAAGACTCAAAAAACTGATTTTCCCCTTTCTCTTAAGACGGACAAAAGAAGAGGTTGAAAAAGAGCTTCCTGAAAAAGAAATAATTACCATTTATTCTGAAATGGAGCCGGAGCAGCTTGAAGTTTACAATACGTACCGTAATCAATACCGCAAGGAAATCACCTCTAATATAGATGAAAAGGGTATAAAGCAAAACACCATGGCAATTTTCAGTGCACTTTTAAAATTGCGGCAAATAGCTCTTTTTCCCATACTCGCCGACAACAGCCTTAATCAAATAAGCTCCTGTAAGTTCGAAGCAATGAAGGATATGCTGGAAGATATTCTGGAAGAAGGACACAAAGTTTTGATCTTTTCCCAGTTTGTAAAGTCCTTGAAAATAATAGAAAAACACATCAACAGCCTGGGCATAAAATATTCCTATCTTGACGGGACAGTCAAAAACCGGGAAGAGGAGATAAGAAAATTCCAGAACCAAAAAGAAATAAGCATTTTCCTTCTCAGCCTAAAGGCAGGTGGGGTTGGTATTAATCTAACAGCTGCTGACTATGTCATTCTGTTTGATCCCTGGTGGAACCCTGCCGTTGAAAATCAGGCCATTGACCGCGCGCATAGAATAGGTCAGGACCATAAAGTAATCGCCTATAAAATGATTGTTAAAAATACCGTCGAGGAAAAAATAGTTAAACTTCAGGAACGGAAGAAGAAACTTGTTACTGAGGTAGTGGCCGAAGACAATGCTTTCCTAAAAACCCTTACCAAAGATGATGTGATCGATCTTTTTTCTTAAGATAAATTTCTCTTGCAGCAAACCTCACCTGACATCAAATCGTTATACTTTGCAGCAATTCTTAAAATTAAAAAATAAAAGATTTATATTATCATAAGTAAACAGAACACTGGACAGAATTAACTATATGGCACGTAATGTTGAATTTGGGATTTGTTAAGGTTGCTAAGGGTTATGTTAAAAAGGCAGAGGCATATTCCTCCCTTTCAATTTTAATTTATTAATCCTGAGTTCCAATTTATCAATTTTACTTTTGATTTCTCGTGCTTTATATGAGTTGTTTGGTAAATTTATTAAATCTTCTTTAAGCTTTTTAAGGACATGCCCACAAAGCTTTTCATCAGATAATGAAAAGTCGTTTTCCTTTACGTTGCCTGATTGTTCTTTTCCCAAGACCTGTGACTTTGTTTTGATAAGCTCCTTAGGATTTCCGTGCAGATCAAGATACATCATTAAGTTGTCTGTAAAAACATGATCAACAATATTGCCATAATATTTTTTTGCTGCCCATTGTGCATATTCCTCCGATTGATCTTCATGGCCTGAAAAAAATGATAACTTTGCATATCTTGGAAAAAAATAAAAAATTTCTCTTAAAAAGAAATATCCAAACACAAGACCGGTAATAGTCGAAATAGTTGGCAAAATATATGCCAATATGATGCTGCCACTACTATCTTCTGTTGACAGATAAATAAGTCCGGCTGTAGAACCAAAGAAAACTAAAGAACAAAATAAGAAGAGTAGCGAGCTTTCGAGAAGACGATCCTTTTCGATTGCTTTCATACCATTATAAAATCCCGCAGAAAAGTATCGCTTAATTGTTTGAATAGCAAAAAATCCACACCGTGGGCATATAACCTTATGATCACAATCTTTTGAAACGGTGCTTTCTTTAAAGTCAAGATCATGCTGGGCTGCTATTTCTGCTCTATCATCTTCTGCTTCGGGATAAGCAATTTCACGGCTTTCACGCGCCTCTATCTTTTCTGTATAACCCCAATTAGTATTACACTTTTGACAAGTGCGTTTTGCATGTGCAATTTTTGAATACTCTACAGTTTTTTCCCAGACCATATTATAAATTACTCCTTTCTACAACCTTTGATAATATTCATTAATAATATTGCCGTAGAGATATAAAAATAAAAAGCCAAGATGATTGTCAATATTACTTCTGGTACCTTTAACTTTTCAACACACTCAAAAGTCAACAGTTGCGATAATAACTTTAACTATTGCTAAGATGAAAAAATACACATTACCTTCAGTTATATGAAAAGACAGCATCATTCTTCCTTATTACTCTTAAGGTGTGTTTTCATAAGATGCTGAAAGGCTTCTCTGACTTCAGGATCTTTTATCCCGTCAGACTCTTTCTCTGTCATTATTATTTCTTCATCATTAAGGGATATGTTTGAAAGATCTATCTTCTCACTGCCACGTGATGGAACAAGTCCGGCCTTAAAGCGAATATCTTTTACTGTTTTTTCGCCCAGTTCCTTTTCAAGTTTTTCAATTATCATATCCTTTAAAAAATGAAGCTCCTGCATCCATGCCGAACTCGAAGCATTTACGAACAGAGTGCCTCTTTTCACACTTTCAAGACATGTATTTTCCGCAATTTTTTCTCCCACAATAACAGGCCAAATTTTATAAATTTTTAGATATTCGCTTTTATCTCCAAACCCTGATTGACTAAGCACCGAGGCAAGGGCTTCTTCAACCGAGGATATCTCATTCTTCTTTTTCATATTTTTAATCCTTTATTATCTATAAAATTTATCATAACCCATTTATAGTTGCAAAAAATCTTTTTAATATATATATTTAACAGCCATGGAAACCTAATAATCCAAAAACATTACAAATGGCCCTAAAAAAAATACAAAAAAGAGAGCACTGGGCATCCAAATTCGGATTTGTACTGGCTGCTACCGGTTCAGCCGTGGGACTCGGCAATATGTGGCGTTTCCCTTATAAGGCCGGAGAATTTGGAGGCGGTGCATTTGTGCTTGTTTATCTGGCCGCAGTTGTTGCCATGGGCATTCCGGTTTTAATCGCTGAGTTTATTATCGGCAGAAGCACTCAGAAAAACCCGGTGGGTGCGTTTAAAGCTTTACGCAATAATAAATTCTGGCCGCTTGTGGGCTGGCTGGGAGTACTGACTGGTTTTGTTATTCTTTCCTACTACTGCGTGGTGGGCGGATGGATATTAAAATATATATTTTTATCTCTTACCAGCACTTTTCAAACAGGTTCTGCTGTCGGACGTTTTGAAAACTTTCTTGCCAGTCCTGCTGAAATGGTTCTCTGGCACGGAATTTTCATGGGCCTTACCATTTATATTGTCAGGGGCGGCATTAGTTCAGGCATAGAAAAATGGAGTAAAATACTTATGCCTGCCTTTATTATTTTACTGCTTATCCTGATGGTCAATTCACTTTTTTCTCCGGGCGCAGAAAAAGGGATCAGCTTTCTATTAAAACCTGATTTTTCAAAACTAACCCGGGAAGGAATTCTGGAAGCTCTGGGAAGCGCTTTCTTTTCTTTAAGCCTTGGCATGGGCGCCATGCTCACTTATGGCAGCTATCTTGATAAAGATACCAATATTTCTGTTTCATCTCTTGAGATTGCTTTTCTCGATACCTTCTGCGCCATTATTGCCGGCCTGATGATATTTCCCATTGTTTTTACCTATAATATGGACCCGCAGGCTGGTCCCGGACTTTTCTTTATAACCTTGCCTGAGGTTTTTGCCAGCATGCCGGCAGGCCGTCTGATTGGAATTACTTTTTTTGTGCTTGTTGCGTTTGCAGCCATTACCTCTGCCATTTCCCTTTTGGAAGTGGTTGTCTCTTTTGTTATGGATGAATTCGGGTGGACACGGAAAAAAACGGATTATTTACTTGGCTTTATAATATTTTTGGCTGGAATTCCTTCTGCGCTTTCGTTTAATATCTGGAGCGAATTTACTGCCTGGGGAGGAAAGAACATATTTGACATTCTTGACAGTCTGGCATCAAACTTTATGCTTCCAATCGGCGGGTTTTTTATCGCTATCTTTGCCGGGTGGATTCTGACTCACGGTGAAAAAGAGGCTGAAATTAAAAAGGCAGAGAATGCTTTCCATTTTTATGACATTTGGCATGTACTAATAAAGTATGTCACCCCAGTGGCCCTACTGATCGTTCTTCTTTATACAACCGGTCTTTTAAACTTTTTTAAATAATCTTAATATCCCAGAACAGTCCCGGCTTCAAGCTTATGTCCTTTAATAAAGTCTTCAGCAGCCATTCTTTTCTTACCTTCAAGCTGGATTTCTTTTAAAAGCAGTGTCCCTTTTCCAGTAGAAACGGCTATTCCGTCACCTGATACAGAAATTATCTGACTTGGAGCTATTTCTTTTTTTGTATCCAGCATCTCTGCCTGATGAATTTTCAGAATCTTTTTGTTTAAATGGGTGAAACATCCCGGCCATGGGGTCATTCCCCTTATCTGGTTAAAAATTGTTTCAGCTGGAAGGCCCCAGTTTATTTGGCCGTCTGCTTTTTTAAGAAGATGTGCATAGGTCGCTTTTTGATCGTCCTGTGGAACAGGCTTCCATCCTTCAGGTCCAAGCATATCAATTGCCTGGCCGAGAAGTTCTGCTCCAAAAACTGAAAGTCTATTATGGAGCATTGAGGCATTTTCTTTGGGGCCTATTGCCGTTTTTTCCTGGAGAATGATATCTCCTGTATCCATACCCTCATCAAGAAGCATAATAGTTACACCGGTCTCTTTTTCACCATTAATAATGACCTGATTAATCGGGGCTGCACCACGATAGAAAGGAAGGTAAGAAGAGTGAACATTTATAAAACCGTTTTTGGGTATTTCAAGTAAGTTTTTTGGGAATATTTGTCCGTAAGCTGCAACTACAGCGAGATCTGCAGAAAGATTTTGAAATTGGTTAATAAACTTTAAGTCCTTAATCTTTTCAGGCTGCAGTATTTTAATATCATATTTTAAAGCAAGCTCCTTTATGGGAGAAAACTTTAGTTTCTGTCCCCTTCCCACAGGTCTGTCCGGCTGGGTCACCACACATAACACCTCTTCTTTTCGGTCAACAAGCAATTGCAGAGAGGGGACAGCAAATTCCGGCGTACCGAAAAATACAATTTTTTGTTTTTGCATAAAAATCTCCAAATGCTTTCAAAGCGACTAGGATAACATATATAATCCGAAATTTGCAGTAGAAACCTACTCCGAACAAAATCTCCTGTTGCAATACTTGTTTCGCTGAGAGTTTTTGCCCTTCGCTACGGTTCCTATCGCAAAACCCGAGTTTAGGATTTATGTAAAAATGAAGAAGGAGGAGGGCGGCAGGAGAAAGAAAACAAAGGAGGGGGGACTTCAAAGTTTTCTTCCTCCTGCCTAACAAAGCCTTGTGGCTTTTAAAAACCAGCACTTGCCGATTGTAACAAAGAGGTGTTTGGGTAGTCCTATATCAAAAATTATTAAATCGTGTTTCTGTTTATAAATATTAGCTGATGACAAAAAAAATACAATTCAAAGAACTGTAAAACAAAAGTCCTTTTGATTTACATAAGTTTTACTTTATAAATAATAATAATTGTTTATAATTATTATTCTAAAAAGCTTTTTTATAAGCTAATTTAGCCGGAGAAATAAAATGACGAAGCACAAGATGAAAATTCTTATTGTTGAGGATGACCCGGCAATACTTAACGGTCTTCTTGATGTGCTTGTTTTTAACGGTTATCTTCCCGAAGGAGTTGAAGATGGCGGAGAAGGCTTAAACAAAGCTCTTGAAGAAAAATATGATCTTATCGTCCTTGACTTAATGCTTCCAACTCTGGACGGAATATCCATATGTAAAAAAGTCCGCCAGGAAAAACCCAACCAGCCAATTATCATCATGACTGCAAAAGGATCTGAAGATGATATTGTAACCGGATTCAAAGCAGGGGCAGATGACTATATAAGCAAGCCTTTTTCCTTAAGAGAATTAATGGTCCGTATTGAAGCTGTGCTTAGACGGTCCGGTAAAAATCCTGGAGATGAAGAAATAAATACCCTGGGCATTCATTTTGACGGCAAAAATCTTATGGCAACAAAGGATGAGACTACTGTTGAGCTTACCCGCCGTGAAATGGATATTGTTTCTTATCTTTACCGTAACAAAGACCGGATTGTATCAAAAAAAGAACTTTTAAAAGATGTTTGGGGTTATTCTGATGCGGGGATTGAAACAAGAACCGTTGATATCCATATCCTGAAACTGCGAAAAAAGATTGTCTCCCTTATTGGAGACATTCCGGCAATCCAAACAATCAGAGGCGAAGGCTACAGGCTGGAGCCTGAAATTAAATGACCCACTCGACAAGTCAAGATTGTTGGTATCCTGATAAAACAGACAAAAGGAACAACACAAAACTTGAAAATTCGCCTGAGGGGTCGGACCTTTAGAATCAGTAATCGATAGATTGGTAATCATTTTTGTCTTAAGACCAGGGCTTCAACCCCCAAGGGAGACAATTGAAAAAACTTAGACTTCTTATTTTTATCTTTTGTTTGACTGTATCAGCTCCTTTCATCTATTTTGCGCTGCAGGCAAATAAGAACCTTGAAAAAGAGGAAATGGCGGAACTCCAGTATTTCGCCGATAAACTCTTTGATGAAATGGAAGAAGATCTGACCTCTCTTATAACCAGAGAAGAGGGCAGAGCAATAGACGCATACAATTTTAACAACCAGTCGTTTGTCTCCAGAGACAATCCCCCATATATTCTTGGCTATCTTCAAAATAATCCTGACGGATCTTTTCAAACTCCTGCCATTAGGATAAAAAACAACTCTTCCCTGCGACAGATAGAACTGATGGCTCAACTGAGAAAAATAAATAATGCTTTTAACAAAAAACGTTCTTCTCTTGACAGTCAGAAAAACAAAAACTCCTCTCAAATTTTTGTAAACAACAATAACAATACAAGCTTTTCTCTTGAAGACAAATATCTGCGCCGTTCTTCAGAAAGAAAAAGAAAAGGTGCTCTAAAACAAAAAAGGGTTGAATATATAACCCTGGGCCAGCTCATGAGTATTGTTCAGCCCGATCAGAAAGAGCTGCTTGAAATGAAGATACAGGCACAAAAAGGAAGGCCTGACATTAGTATTTTCAGTGATTATATAACAAAGAAACTTTTGGAACTGAACAGCTTAAGAATGCAGACACTTGCAAGTGTTTATGAACAGGGCCTATCTCGGGACAGCTGGATGGGTTTTTCAGATGATAACGACAAAATGCAGGTCGAAGTCGATCCGATGAGATCTGTTTTTGTGGATGACAAACATGTCTTTATCTTCCGCAGAATTATTCTCAACAATCAGACCTATAGACAGGGCGTGGTGGTAAAGGTTCATGAGTTCCTTGAGCGTATGGTAAACACCTATTTCAAAGACCAGCCAATGTCCGAGTTTACAAACCTAACCTTAAGTGTGAATTCCGAAGGAAAAAACCTTTCGACACTTCAAACCGGAGAAACAACCGCTGCCTCCAGCTTTGTTTTAAAACGTTCCTTTCCCAGGCCTTTTTCGTTTCTCACCGCAAAAATTTCATACGACGAAATTCCAAGCTCTCCAGGAAGAAAAACACTTAATATTATGATATTTGTTGTCGTAACGATAATCCTTATGGGAGCGTTTGCAATTTACAAAAGCACCCAAACCGTTGTGGATCTTTCCGAACGCCGGTCAGGTTTTGTATCTGCGGTTACTCACGAACTTAAAACTCCTTTAAGCAATATCAAAATGTATATAGAAATGCTTGAGCAGGGAATAGCGTCTACTCCCGAACGTGAGCAGGAGTATTACCGCATCCTTGGCTCAGAGAGTTCACGCTTGTCCAGACTAATTAATAATGTCCTGGAATTTTCAAAACTCGAAAAAAAACAGCGACCATTAAATCTTCAACCCGGTACTTTTGAAGAAGTAATTAAGGAATTTACTGATATCCTTAATGAAAAACTAAAGGTGGAAGGATTCAAACTCAGCATAGAAAAAGGAAATTTAAAACCTTTCAATTACGACCGTGAAGCCATGATCCAAATTTTAATAAATCTGGTTGAAAACAGTATTAAATTTGGAAGAACCTCTGATAAAAAAGAGATCGCCCTCTCCATTAAAAATGAAAAGAAATACGTAATAATAAATATATCAGACACTGGACCTGGAATCCCGGGACATGCACTAAAAAAGATATTTGAAGATTTTTACAGAGTTGATAATAGTCTTACCCGAAAAACCGGGGGGACAGGAATCGGTCTGGCGCTGGTCAAAAATTTTGTTAATGAAATGGGTGGGACAGTTTCTGCCTCCAACAATAGCGGACCGGGCTGTACCATTACCCTTCTTATTCCCGCAGTATAGCAATTTCTTTCATTTAAAAGTTTTAAAAACTGATTTTAACTTAAGACATTATAAAACCTTAAAAAAAGGTTTTATATCCATAATATGCATATTCCATTTTTAAAATAAAAGTGGTAAACATATATAACTTTATATAGTCAAGTACAGACTAACCATTAATCTCATTTACACGAAAAGCAATCATGAAAGTAGCCATTTTGTCTAACTGGGACAATCAAGACGTTATTAATCTTTTTGGGCTGTCAGATCGTAAAAAATAAAATAAAATTGCGATCAGACAGACTGTTAATGACTTAATATTTTCAGTAATTTTAATCGCTTTTTTTTATAGTATAATTTAACTGTATAACCAAAAAAAATTTAAGGATTTTTATAAAAATGCTTACGGACAGTCTTCAGGAATATATTCGAAAAGAGTTTGAAAACTTAAAAAATAGTTCCAGCCTTCTTCGCCCGCTTATTGAAAGCGGCGGTTATGGCCTGGCTCTTATTTCTTCTGATTTTCATGTAATAGAAGTAAATTCAAAGATGCTAGAGTGGTTTCCAAAAACACAGGTTTCATCCTTTCCCTTATGTTATCATTCTTTTTACGCTCAAACCGATTCACCCTGCGAAAACTGTCCAGCAGTTAAAAGTCTACAAGACGGAAAAAAACATTCCATAATCTTAGAGCAAAAAATCAATAATAAGTTCAGTGCTCTAAAAATCTCCTGTACAGCCATAAAAGGTCATGACGAAACAGTTTGGGGGATACTCGAGCTTGTAGAAGATATTACAGAAAAAATTCTTAAGGAAAATGAATTGTCCTCACTTGAAGCGCACCATCAGCAAATAATAGAAAATGCAAGTGACGCTATAGTCTCTTTTGATATTGAGGGCAAAATTTTTCAGTTTAACCAAAAAGCCCAGGAACTTTTTGGTTATTCCGAAGAAGAAGCAAAAAACATGACCTTCTTTTCTTTAATTCCCGAGGAAACCCATGACCAACAGAAAAATATAATCCGAGAAATCTTTTTAAATAATAACTTACAGACAAGCAAGTTTGTTGAGGGAATATGTTTAAAAAAAGATGGTACAAGTATTACCATAGAAGCAACTTTTTCATGCCAGAGAACAAAAGGGATACAATCCTTAACCGCCATTCTCCGGGATATCTCAAAAAGAAAGTCTTATGAGGAAAAGCAGAAGTCATATGCAAAGGAGCTGGAGGAAACGGTTGAAGCAAGGTCTAATCAGCTTCTTCAGTCAGAAAGACGTTACCGAACACTCTTGGGTACTTCAAATGATTCTATAATCTCAACGGGAAAACATGGCAACATCATCTATATTAACAATAGAGCTCAAGAACTTTTTGAATACAGCAAAGAAGATATTTTAGGAAAAAATCTTAATGAACTTCTACCGAAGGAAATTTGGGGAAGTACTTTGCAGGAACTTGAAAAGAAAAGTTTCTCTTCACAGAGAAAAATGTTTGAATCTTTCGGTATAAAAAAATCAGGGGAAACCTTTCCTGTTGAAATCACGGTTTCCTTCTTTGAATGGGATGGAAATCAGAACCTTACCTTCATAGCCCGGGACATAACATTAAGAAGGAGCCTGGAAATAGAACTCCAGGAATATACTGCAAATTTGGAGGAGAAAGTAAGGGAAAGAACTTATGAGCTTACTGCATCTCAGCAATCTCTTAAAGAAAAAATATCAGAACTTTCTATATTAAATGAGATAAGTGAGATCCTTGCCAGCACAACAGACTTAAATGTTGTTTTAAATATAATTCTGGCCGGAGCAACCTCCCACCAGGGCCTTGGATTCAACCGCGCATTTCTTTTTCTGATGGACGCTGATCGGTCATTTCTTAAAGGAAGGATTGCCTTCGGCCCGGCAAATGAGGAAGAAGCTCAAAAAATATGGGGAGAAATACTGGGTAAAAACCTTTCTTTAAGAAAAACCCTCCGGTCTTATACTGATATTGATAAAAAAACAGACACACATGTAAATAATATTGTCAAAAGCATTAAAATTTCCCTTAGCGATGAAAATAATATTCTTATTAAAGCTGTAAATTCCAGGGAATCGTACAACATAAAAGACGCTGTCAGCAATCCTTATGTCCCTAAAGAATTTTTAAACAAACTGCATTGTAATGAATTTGCCATTACCCCCCTGGTTGCCGAAGATATCGTGCTGGGTGTACTTCTGGCAGATAATGCAATTACAAAAAAAACTATTGAGGATCGTGACATTGAAACGCTTCGAGCTTTTGCCATAAGCGCGAGTCTTGCTATAGAAAAATCGGAACTTTATAAAATAAATGAGGAAAAAGTTCTGGAGCTTGACATAGCATACAGAGAATTAAAGAAAAACAGAGACCGGTTAATTCGGGTTGAAAAACTTGCTGCAGTGGGTGAAATGTCAGCAACAATTGCACACGGAATCAGAAACCCTCTTGTTGCCATAGGAGGGTTTGCCCGCAGACTTTTTAAAAAAGAAAACAAAGAAGGTGAAAATAAAAAATATCTCCGGATCATTGTGGAGGAAATTGACCGTCTTGAAATACTACTTTCAGAACTCCTGAGCTTCATCCGGCCTCAAAAACTACATCTGGAAAAAATATCTCTTAATGAAGTTGTTGAGAAAAGTCTTCGGATATTTTCTTTTGAATTTGAAAAGAGAAATGTAAAGATAGAGAAAAACCTCAGCCCCGTTCCGAACCTTGAAATAGATTCCGGTCAGTTTAATAGAGTCCTTCAAAATATATTTAATAATGCAATGGATGCCATGCCTGAAGGCGGCAGTTTAAGAATAACAACTGGAATGAAGGATTCTTTTATCAAACTCTCCATATCTGATACCGGCATAGGGATTCCTGAAGAAGATCTGGAAAATGTATTTCACCCCTTTTTCACAAGTAAATCAACAGGTACTGGACTTGGCCTCGCTGTATGTAACCAAATAATATCAATACACAACGGTCATATCAGTCTGTCACAAAATGAAGGTCCGGGAATGACCCTTAATATCAACCTGCCGCCAATTTGTAGAGATGAGCATACATAAATAGACAGAAAGTCCTTTCTAACCCTTAACTGTTTTTTTCAATTACACCATCCTGCTTCCAGCCCCACCTTTGTAGCCAGGATCGAATCCCTGGTATACCACTGATGTCCGGTTCATGTTCTTCAACAAGTTTCTTTGCCGAGAGCACATAGTGACTTGCCATGCCACGATACCCGTATTCTAACAAAGAATAGACCCGAACAAAGAGATTATTATTACGCAGCAGGTGAACTATGTCACATGCCATATGGAAAATGCATCCCGCCAAAACATAATAAAATACCGAAAAGAATGTTGCCAGACAGGCAATCAGGCCGAAAAATTCTATGGTATGAAACATATTCCATACAAGAAATCTTTTATCCAGGTTATTCTCGATCAGCTTACAGAAGGCAAATACACCTCTAACATCAAGGCTTCGAGTCTGCCGTATGTACTCGACCACATGGTCGAGATCGATAAAGATGGCGGCAAGTCCGAATGGCACAACATTTTCACCAATAAACGGATATAAGACCGCACTAGCAGCAACACTCTGAACTGTATGCACACCCAAACTACTCATTTTTTTTTGCTTCCTTTTGTATCTGCACGTTTTGTTTTCCATTTATTATAAATTAAATTTTTTAAAAATAAAATATTGAGATATCCAAAACATATTTGATATATTAAAAATTTAAAATTATAGATAATAGATACGAAAGCAGCTATGTCCGTTTGAGCGGTGGATGCTATAAAAAACTCTGCTCCTTTTTAACCATCATTTCGCAATAGTCCTTAAGCTTAAACTCTGTAACTACATTATTTAGTGAGCTGCTTTAGCGATCAAAGGTGAAGTTCTTTTTTCTGTTTTTCATCAATGGGCGAGGGGGCTCCGGACATCAGACATGAAGCTTTTGTAGTTTTAGGAAAAGCAATAACATCTCTTATGGATTCTGCACCTGTCATCAGCATTACCAATCGATCAAGTCCAAGGGCAAGTCCGCCGTGGGGCGGAGCGCCAAAACGGAGAGCATCAAGCAAAAATCCAAACTTTGCATCAGCCTCTTCTTTTCCTATCCCCAAAAGACTGAACATTTTTGACTGAAGATCCTGAAGGTGAATACGAATACTGCCGCCGCCGATCTCACTTCCATTTAGCACAAGGTCATATGCCCTGGCACGTACCTTGCCAGTATCTGAATCCAAGAGAGTCATGTCTTCTGTCATCGGGGAAGTAAAAGGATGGTGAACGGCTACCCACCGCTGTTCCTCTTCTGAATATTCAAGTAATGGAAATTTGTTTATCCACACAAACTTGAATCTCTGTGAAGGATTAAGACCAAGTTTTTTAATCAGGTGAAGACGAACATTACCCAGCGCTACGCAGGCTGTAATAAAAGATGCGTCAGCAACTATCAATATCTGATCGCCAATATTCGCATCGGTTATTTTTTCGATCCCTATTTTTTCCTCATCGCTTAAAAACTTCTTTACTGGCGACTGCCAGCCGTCCGGGTTAATTTTTATCCACACCAAACCTCCTGCGCCATATGTTTTAGCAATTTCAGTCAGCCCGTCAATATCCTTCCGGGAAAAAGAAGCCCCATCCTTTAAGGTGATCGCTTTTATGACCCCGTCTTTTTCAAGAGCATCTGAAAAAACTTTAAATTCTGAATTTTTAACGGCCGGAGAAACATCTGTTAGCTCCAGACCAAACCGCATGTCCGGATTATCAACTCCAAACCTGTCCATTGATTCTTTATAGCTGAGTCTTGGGAAAGGTGTCTCCACATCAACAGACAAAACTTCCTTAAACAGAGTCTTCATCATCTCTTCAAGGATTTTATATATGTCCTCCTCATCAATAAAAGAGAGTTCCATGTCTATCTGGGTAAATTCTGGCTGTCTGTCAGCACGGAGGTCTTCGTCTCTGAAACATTTCACGATTTGAAAATAGCGATCAAAACCAGAAACCATAAGTATCTGTTTAAAGAGCTGGGGGGACTGCGGAAGCGCATAAAAACTTCCCGGCTCAATCCGGCTTGGGACAACATAGTCGCGTGCGCCTTCCGGGGTACTTTTAGTCAGAAAGGGTGTTTCGATCTCAAGGAACCCGTTTGAGGCCAGAAAGTTCCGGGTGGACTGATATAATTTATGCCGGAGGAGAAAAGTTTTCTGAACTTCAGACCGTCTGAGTTCTAAAAACCTGTATTTAAGTTTATTTCCTTCAGAGGTCTCAATCTTGCCTGCCACTTCAAAGGGTGGTGTTTCCGATTCATTAAGAATATAAAGTTCAGCTGCGTCCACTTCTACCTCTCCTGTAGGCATCTCAGCGTTAATCATACCTTCAGGCCGGCGTATCACCTTTCCCCTGACCGCAATGACATATTCACTTCTTAATGCCCTTGCCTTATCTAGAAATTCCTGCAAAATAACTGCCGGAGAAAAAGCAACCTGGAGTAAACCTTCGCGGTCCCTTAAATCAACAAATATCATCCCGCCAAGATCACGTCTACTGTGCACCCAGCCCAGCACAGTTACTTTTCTGTCAATGTCTTTTGCATTAAGACTGCCGCAATAATCTGTTCTTTTAAGGCCTACAAAAGGTTCTGGCATTTTTTGCTCTCCGAATGTGTGTTACTGATTAATCTTTATATTTTAAAAAGATTTTCAATTGCGCGATATTTTATAAGAGTGTTCGAGAGGTCCAGGATTTCAGGATTCGAAAGAATCCTCTTATAGATGCGGCACAGATAAAATACAATTAAAAATCTAATTAATCCCCTTTGGGATCTTTCCATGACCACGCCCAAGGAACAAGAATGGTTATCAAAAGTCAATCTTAATAAGCAGGTTCTTTCGTAGTGCCAAAATCTGAATCAAGAATCTGTACCTTAACCGCATCTCCGGGATTAACACAATCCCGGTCTTCAGGCACAACCATCAGACCGTTAGCCACTGCCATCGAAGTAAGCATGCCAGAGCCCTGTGCACCGGTTGTTGAAACAGTATATTGTCCATCTTCAATGGTTACTACGCACCGAATAAAATGTTTTTTGCCTTTTCTTACTTTTAATTCTTCTTTTGCAATCCCCGTTACCATCGCTCTGAAAAGGTTTTTATAGCCCGTCATCTTTCTGATGGCCGGCCTGACAAACTGTTCAAAAGATACCATTACAGAAACCGGATTTCCCGGTAGGCCAAAAGCCGGTTTTCCCTCTATCATCCCAAACGCCAATGGCTGTCCAGGCCTCATGGAAACTTTCCAGAACTTCATCTCAAGGCCCAACTCCTGGAGTACGTCTTTTACAAAATCATAGTCTCCAACAGAAACACCTCCGGAAGAAAGGATAATATCAGAATGAAGCCCTTCCAGAAATTTTTTCTTTAATGCTTCTTTTGTATCTCGACCAATTCCAAGATTAACAGGAATTCCCCCGTTTTCTTTTACCAGCGCAAACAGTGAATAGGTATTACTGCTCACGATTTTTCCGTCGCTGTTATCTCCATCAATATCCACAAGTTCATCTCCTGTGGACAGTATCGCAACCCGTGGCCTTTGATAGACACTCACTATTGCCCTTTTTATTGAAGCCAGTGTCCCGATGTGTGCAGGTCTGATACGGGTGCCTTTTCTGAAAAGAACCTGTCCTTCTGCTATGTCTTCACCGGCTCTTCTGATATTTGTTCCAGGTGTAATCTCCTTAAATATATCAACACTGCTGTTATCCGCACGGGTATCTTCCTGCATCACGACCGTATCTGCACCTTCAGGAACAGGAGCACCGGTCATAATTCGCAAGGCCTCACCTTTTTTTAAAAGATCTTTGCTTAGGTATCCAGCCGGCAGTTCTCCGCTTATTTTAAGCTTTGCAGGATTTTGTTCTGTTGCGCCCTGGAGGTCCTCAGACTTAACTGCGTATCCATCCATGGCAGAATTATCAAGGGGCGGCACATTAAAAGGAGCAATGATATCTTCGGCAAGTACGGCTCCAAGTGAATCCTGGAGACTTAACCGTTCCATACCCAGCACCTTTATATGGGGCAATATTGTATTTAGGGCTTCCTCAACTGAAATCAAAAAACATTTCTCCTATCATAAAGTTAAAAAAAACACTTTATTTGCGCTGAGATTTACTGTCAGTTAAAAGCTTTTCCCACAGGATAAGCAGAGGACTGGCAATAAATATAGAGGAATATGTTCCCACAAACACTCCCACTATAAGAGTAAATGCGAAATCATGAATCACACCGCCGCCAAAAAAGAACAACGCAAGAACAACCAGAAGAGTTGTCAGACTGGTAATGATGGTCCGGCTTAAGGTTTGATTAATACTGATATTTATAACCTTATCCAGTTTTTCTCTGCCCATTCTTCGTCTGTTTTCACGTATACGGTCAGATACAATGATCGTATCATTTACAGAATAACCCACCACTGTCAAAATAGCCGCGATTATCGGCAGATCAATGGCTTTGTTGGCAAGAGAAAGTGCGCCAAGCGTTATTATTACGTCATGGGTTAACGCAAGGATTGCACCTACACCAAACTTGAACTCAAATCTCCACCAGATATATGAAAGCATTCCCAGCAGCGAACAGATCACAGCCAGAAATCCCTTTTGTCTTAAGTCCGCTCCGACTTTTGGCCCGACCATTTCAACACGTCTTATCTCAAAAGTCTCTGCGCCAAAACTTTCATCAAATATCTCTTTAATCTTCCCTGAAAACCCCTTAAGATCTTCAGTTGTCTTGTTTATACTTATGAGATACTCATTTTCCGCCTTCTCGCCAAAGGGCTGTACCGAAGAACCGGAAAGATCGATCTGGCTTATTATGTCTCTTATTTTTGCGACATCTATCTGTTCCGTGAACTGAACCTGTATTAGCGTTCCACCCGCAAAATCGATTCCGTATTTGGGTCCGCCTTTTACGATCATACTGACGGCACTTATTAAGATAAGAACGACTGACAGTATTCCAGCCAGGCGGGCTTTTCCGATAAAATCAAAATTGATATTCTGTTTTATGAACTGCACGCTGTAAGTCCTTTCTAGATGCTTATTTTTTTTACGCTTCTTCTCATAAGGAAGTAGTCAAAGATAAACCGGGTCACAACAATTGATGTAAAAAGACTTGCGATGATTCCGATACTAAGTGTTACTGCAAATCCTTTAACCGGACCGGTACCGAACTGGAACAGAAAAAGGGCTGCAACAAAGGTCGTTATGTTCGAGTCGAGAATAGTAGTCAACGCTTTTGAGTAGCCGCTGTCAATTGCTGCCCGGGCAGTCTTACCCAGACGAAGTTCCTCTCTTGTCCTTTCAAAGATTAGAACGTTTGCGTCAATAGCCATACCCACCGTCAGAACCATTCCGGCAATACCCGGAAGGGTAAGGGTGGCCCTGCATGCTGCCAGGGCAGCAAGAATCAAAAGAATGTTAAGCACAAGGGCAACGTCTGCCACAAGACCGGAAGCACCGTAGTAAATCAGAATAAAAACCAGCACCAGGATACTTCCGATGATTATTGACTTTACTCCCTGAGCAATTGAATCGTGACCCAAAGATGGACCCACCTGTCTTCGCTCTAAGATCTTTACCGGAGCAGGAAGAGAACCTGCCCTAAGCACTATTGCCAGGTCACGGGCTTCTTCCAATGAAAACCGCCCTGTGATCTGTGCGTGTCCGCCTGAAATTTTATCCTGAATACTCGGTGCTGAATAAACATTGTCATCAAGAATAATTGCCAGACGTTTTTGCTTATTTTTTTTTGTAATTCTTTCAAAGATCTTTGCGCCTCTTGAATCAAATTCAATTGAAACATAGGGTTCGTTAAAACGTGAATCTATTCTTACCGACGCATTAACCAAACGATCACCGGTTAACAGGGTTCTCTTTTTTAATAAAAATGGTGTTTTTTTAACTTCACTTGTTTTAGGGTCAACCTGACGCTGATAAAGAAGCTGGCTGTCTGCGGAAATATTTCCCTTCCGTGCTTCCTCAAGACTGTTTTCATCGTCAACAAGTTTAAACTCAAGTATGGCTGTTTTGCCAATAAGATCGATAGCACGGTCAGGATCATCTACTCCGGGAAGCTGGATAAGGATCTTATCCATTCCCTGCTTAAGTATTATCGGTTCGCTAACGCCAAACTCGTCAATCCTGTTCCGGATGGTTTCTATTGCTTGGTCAACTGCAAGCCGACTTATATATTCAGCTTCCTGTTCATCAATCTCAAGCACATATTTGATAATATCATTTTTCTCTACAGGTTTACCTTTCAGTTTCATCACTTTAAAGCGGGCAGAGATGATACTTTCAACTTTATCTTTTGTAGCAGGATCAATGAGACCGAGCTCTATTTCAGTTGCACTGATCTTGTCTACATGATCAAACGGTATACGTTCTTCAAAAAGGATTTCCTCCAAATCTTCGGCATATCTTTCCAGGGTATTCTCAACAGCTTTTTCCGCTTCTACCTCCAATAGAAGGTGGACACCGCCCTGAAGGTCAAGCCCAAGAGCTATCTTTTCAGAAGGAAGATTATCTCTCCACCAAATCGGCATACTACAAAAAGTGGGAAGAATGTAGACGAGAGCAAGAACTATCACAGAACAGATAATCACTGCTTTCCACTTAAGGTTTTTAGTCATAACTGCTCCTTACTTTTTTTTCTCATCTTGTTGTTTGTTAATATTGCCAAGTCCGGTAATATTCTTTTTTGCTACCTTTATCCTTATATTTGGTGCAATCTCAACTGTTACCACCGCCTCAGCAACGTTGGTGATCTTTCCGTGTATACCTCCAGTGGTAATAACCAAATCATCTCGCTTCAGACCGTCAAGAAGCTTTTGATGTGATTTTGCCTGTTTTGACTGGGGACGTATAAGAAGAAAATAGAAAACAAACCCGATAAGAGCCATAGTAATGAGAAAGGACATTCCTCCCCCCTGGGCATTTCCACCTGCCTGCTGAGCCATTGCATGTGCCTCTGAAACAAAAGAAAAATTCACTCTAAACCCTCCAAAAAAGTTAGAAAAATAAGTTAGTAACTTAACACAATTTAAAAAAAAAGAGAAATTTTTTTACAGAATTAGCATAGCATCTCCATAGCTGAAGAACCGATATTTTTCCTCAACAGCCACCCTGTAAGCATTCATTATAAAATCCTTTCCCGCAAAGGCTGAAACAAGCAAAAGAAGGCTTGACATAGGTAAATGAAAATTTGTGATCAGTGCGTCCATAGATTTAAAGGAATATCCCGGGAAAATATAAAGATCTGTATATCCTTCACCCGGGTTAATTCTTTTATTATTGTCTGTTACAGTCTCAAGAACCCGTGCCGCTGTTGTTCCAACAGAAATCACTCTTCTTTTTTTTCTGTATGCCCGGTTAATCTTTTCTGCCTCATTTCTTGTAACATTATAATATTCTTTATGTATTTCATGTTTTTCAAGGTCGCATTCTCTTATTGGCTGAAACGTCCCAAGTCCCACATGGAGAGTAACAAAACTTAAATCAGCACCTTTTTGCTCTGATTTTTTGAGAACTTCATCCGTAAAATGAAAACCCGCGGTAGGAGCAGCAACCGCACCATTCTTTGATGCATAAACAGTCTGATATCTTTCCCTGTCCAGACTGTCACTGACATCATTAAGTCTTTCCCTTTTGATATATGGAGGGAGGGGCGTACGTCCTGTCTGTTCAAGGGAATCTTCAAAACTTCCTTTATAGTTAAGTCTTACTCTCCACATCCCGTTTTCAAGGTTTTTTAAAAGATCAGCATTTAAATTTAAACTAAAATAGATATTTGACCCTTCCGCTATTTTCCCTCTGGCCTTAAGAAGACATTCCCAGACCTGAGAATCATCTGTTTCATTCTCAACAAAATCAAGGAGAAAAAGCTCTACCCATCCACCGGTCTTTTTTTTGCCATAAATACGCGCAGGGATAACTTTAGTATCATTTGCAACCAAAAGATCCCCTTTTTTCAAGTAATCAGGAAGGCAGTAAAAAAAAGTATGCTCTATAGTAGCGCTTTTTCGATCCAGCACCATAAGCCGTGACTCGTCCCGCTGCTTTAAAGGCTGTTGCGCTATAAGCTTTTTTGGCAATATATAGTCAAATTCTTTTAAATTCATAACCTGTTATAAATATAACAATATTTTTAAGTATAAAAAATAATTATATCAAAGATGTGGCTAAATATACATTAGATTTAACCTGTGTCAAGGCTTCTTTCATACAAGATAAATTTGAATCCTTGACTATTGACACTCTGTTGAAATATTATTATCTTATATATAACAAGACTAAAAAATAGCTGAAAACGCCATGAGCTTCAGAAATCCCGAGTCTGAAAACAGTGTAGAAGACGATATCGAAATAAGAGAACCCGGTGAGTACAAGGTCATTCTTCACAACGATAACTACACCACCATGGATTTTGTAATAAAAGTATTAAAATCAGTCTTCAACAAGTCTTCTGAAGAGGCAAACAGAATTATGCTTAATGTGCACAAAAAAGGCATTGGTGTCTGCGGAATATATACCCATGAAATCGCAGAAACCAAAGTCTATATTGTAAACCAAATGGCGATCCACAACAATTTCCCTTTAAAATGCAGCATGGAAGAACTCTGATATGATCCGCAAAGAATTAGAAATGGCTTTTGCCGCAGCAGTTAAAGAAGCACAGAAACGACAACATGATATGCTCACGGTAGAGCATATCCTCTATGCCTTTTTAAACGACAGCACCGGCAGAGAGATACTCTCCGGCTGTGGAGCAGATATTGAGAGCCTAAAGACACAGCTTGAAAACTTTTTTGCAGAAAAAATGCAGCGCTTTCCGGAAGACAGCAGTCAGGAACTGGCCCAATCCATAGGTGTTCAGAGAATTCTCCATCGCGCATTGCTGCAGGTACAGGCTTCAGAAAAAGAAGAGGTTGACGCTGGCGATATTCTCGCATCAATATTTGAAGAAGAAGGTTCCTACGCAGTTTATTTTTTAAAATCACAGGGCATAGACAGACTTGATATACTAAACTATATTTCACATGCTATTTCAAAAACAGATGAAGATCTGTGGACTGAAAACGAAAAAACAAAACATGAGCCTGTGGAGGGGAAAAAAAAGAAGAAGGCCACCTCTCTTGAACGCTATGCCGTAAACTTAATAAAAAAAGCAAAAGAAGGTAAAATTGACCCCCTCATTGGCAGACAGGCAGAACTTGAAAGAACTCTCCAGGTATTGACACGCAGAGTAAAAAACAATCCGCTTTATGTGGGTGATGCCGGTGTGGGAAAAACTGCTATAGCGGAAGGACTTGCACTTAACATTGCAAACGGGAATGTTCCAAAAGTTTTCTTAGACACAGAGATTTACTCGATTGACATGGGAACCCTACTTGCCGGAACAAAGTTCAGAGGTGATTTTGAGTCCAGAATAAAATCAATAATCAAAGAGCTTGAGCCTAAAAAGGGGGCTATCCTTTTCATTGATGAAATCCATACTGTTGTAGGTGCCGGTGCCACCAGCGGAGGATCAATGGATGCCTCAAATATTCTAAAACCTGTTATATCCTCAGGGAACCTTCGGTGTATCGGTTCAACCACATATGAAGAATACAAGAATCATTTTGAAAAAGACCGCGCACTTGCAAGAAGGTTCCAGAGAATAGAGATCTCTGAACCCGGCATATCCGAAACCGTCGATATTCTTAAGGGCCTTAAACCCTATTATGAAAAACATCATAAGGTTACTTATACCCCGGCCGCACTGAGAACCGCTGTGGAACTATCGGAAAAACATATCAATGACAGCTTTCTTCCGGACAAAGCAATTGATGTAATCGATGAAGCAGGTGCAATCTTTAATCTTAAGGATATCAGTACCACCCGAAAAAACATTACGCCCCATGATATTGAAAAAGTAGTGGCTCGTATGGCAAAAATCCCGACCCGGAGCGTATCTTCATCAGACAAAGTAGCCATACAAAACCTCGAACAAGCCCTCAAAGATAGAGTTTTTGGACAGAATGATGCGATCCACAGCCTTGCAACCGCTGTTAAAAGATCACGAGCAGGACTCGGCAGTCCTGACAAACCCACCGGATCTTTTCTCTTAATGGGACCAACCGGAGTTGGGAAGACCGAAGCAGCTAAACAGCTTGCAAGTGTTCTTGGTATTCACTTTGCCAGGTTTGACATGAGTGAATACATGGAAAAACATACGGTGGCCCGTCTGATCGGAGCGCCTCCAGGCTACGTAGGGTTTGAACAGGCCGGCCTCTTGACAGATGCAGTCAGAAAGCACCCATATACTGTTCTTTTACTTGACGAAATCGAAAAAGCGCATCCGGACATATTTAATATCCTTCTTCAGATAATGGACTATGCAACATTAACAGATAATAATGGGAAAAAGGCCGATTTCAGACATGTTATCCTGTTAATGACCACAAATGCCGGCGCTCGTGAAATGGCAGCATCAAATATTGGTTTTGGCGGAACAGGTAAAGATTTAAATCTGGGGAAAGGTAAAAAAGCCATAAAAAAACTCTTTACTCCTGAATTCAGAAACCGCCTTGATGAAATTATTATGTTCAACTCTCTTTCCATTGATATTATGGAGCAGATCGTTGACAAATTTATAGCGGAAATATCCGGCCAGCTCTCCGCAAAAAAGATTGTCATTGAACTGTCAGGCAAGGCTCGCAACTGGCTGGCGCGCTACGGATTTAAACCTGAATATGGTGCACGGCCCCTTGAAAGACTGATCCAGAGACAGATAAAAAATGCTATTTCTGATGAAATACTTTTCGGAAGTCTTTCAAAAGGCGGCAGGGTGAAAATTGACTGTGCCAAAGACGCTAACTCTACTCCTGACCTTGACGGCGATAAACAGCATTTTGTGTTTTCTTTTGAATAAATAAACACTCGTTCTTATATTGAATTAACTATCAACATTCTAAAATCCAAAATCAAAGAATGCCACTCTATCAGCTCCCCGAACAACTTATATTTCCCGACCCAGAAGAAGCAGAACCGGAAGGACTTCTTGCTGTAGGTGGAGACTTAAGTCCTGAGAGATTGCTTCTTGCCTACCGCATAGGAATTTTCCCGTGGTACTCAGAGGAAGATCCGATACTCTGGTGGTCTCCGGATCCCCGTCTTATACTTAAGCTTGAAAGTTTGAAGATTTCAAAAAGTCTTAAAAGAATTATTGCTAAAAAACAGTTTTCCATAACAATGGATCATGATTTTAAAACAGTAATAAACAAATGTGCGACTGCAAAAAGAAAAGATAACGGGACCTGGATCGTAGATGAGATGATGAATGCCTATATCAAACTTCACCATAAAGGTTTTGCTCACTCAGTTGAAGTCTGGGAAAAAGAAAAACTTGTGGGTGGTTTGTACGGAGTTTCAATCGGTAAGATTTTTTTTGGCGAGTCTATGTTTTCTGAGACAAATAATGCATCAAAAATAGCACTCGTCTATCTTGTAAAAACCCTTAGAGAGTGGGGTTTTTCCTGTATTGACTGCCAGATTAAAACAGAGCACTTAATCAGCATGGGTGCTTGTGAAATATCAAGGCATAATTTTTTAAATCAACTAAAAAAAACGGTTAAAGCAAAAACACGAGTGGGGAAATGGAACTTTCCTGAAAACCTAGAATTGCTACTAGTATAAACATGAATTTGCCTAACTCCATTTACCTGAAATCATAGTCTGTGAAATCAGATTTCATCTTCTTCAATCCATTTTATTTCCTGTGCAGTAATAGGCCCGATAAGTGCCTGATAAAGACTTTCCGGCATTGCTGAGCTGTTATCAGATAAAAGTATTCTACCCCCCATTATTTCAGCAAATTCCTGCGGAAAAAGGGGGGCTTTGTCTGGCTCAGCATAACCCTCTGGAAATACTGGCAATCCGGTAGAAAGATTGTATTTGTCTGTAGCACCAACCGTATGTAAAAGTTCGTGAGCAATTATCACGTTATCCCTATCCTGCATTTTCCATGAAGCATATGCATTGACGATACAGATAAGCCCTTTTTTTATACCCACAGAATGCTCAAGAAATTCAAAGGCTTTTGGATCATGATATAAAACAAATATTTTAACTTGCGCTGCAGGGCCGTCATAAGTGTCTACCTTATAAGCCCACCACCGCAGCTGAAGGCTCCAAAACATCACCTTAAAAATACTGCCATTGTGCGGCGGCTCAGGCGGAAGCTTCTCTACCTCTGGTGCCAGCATAAAAACAACAGGATCTTCAATCTCAAGACCATAACGTTCTGCTTCCTCTCGCATAAAATCCTCAACCGGACCAAATGTGTCCTCATCCAAAAAACGGATATATTCCGCCGAAGCAGAGCTATTGTCGGCATTAACTGGATAAACTACCGCCCTTAAAGGTTTTTCCCAGGACGTTGTGCGAAGCATCGTTGTCCAGGTGCTAAGGCTTACAAAAAAGAGTATTACCAGCAGTATAAGAATGCGGGTAAACCGAAAAAGGGTTGAGGGTTTTTGTTTTACTTCAACTGGCTCATTAAAACCATCAACAAATATTTTCTTTTTCCGATAAAATTTTTTAAAAATAATCCCGCAGTTACTGCATTCTTCTTTTTTCTCCTGTTCGAATCCGCATTTTGGACAAGTTATTATTGTAGTCATCATATATTAGTTTCTATTTTCAAAAATACATTTAGACACTTGGCTACCAACTATTTCGCTAGTTGACATATCTAAAACAATAACTTACTACCATTGTTTATTCTATATATTTTTACAGTAGTGTCCCAACGTTAATCAAATAAAGTCAACTGGTTAGAGCGTTGGGTACTTTGAACAGTCACATGCTTTTTAGAAAAGGCCTCTAAAATGGGTATTTTCTCAAACAGAGAGAGACTTTAAACCTGTAAAATTATGTAAAGTGACTGCTCAAGCATTAATTCTTTCTTCATAATCGAAACAAGGAGGTATGTAGATACCGCCGTCCATATTTGAACCTTTACGGCATTCTCGCTTGTGCCAAAAAATGTCTTTATACGTAAATGCTGTTTGATCCATTTGGAAAAGTTTTCAATGTACCAGCGAGATTTGTACAAGGCTGCTATTTGGTCTGCTGGCAACTCAAAATTGTTAGACAGAAACACAAGGTGTTTCTGTCTTTCGATATCGTAAAATCGAATCCGGCGTAAAGGTTCGGGATATCTTTTTGCCGGATAGTACGTTGCTAAAATAATTGTCTGGTCGTACTGGACACCAGTTGCTTTCTCCACCTCGTGAGAATAGCGACGATTGAACTTAAAATTGGTTTTTGCACGGCTGGCTTTTCCCTGATGCAGACTGTGAAGCCGTTCGAAATTTAAATACGCTCGATCCATTACATAAAAGGCTCCCGGAGCTGGAACGAGCAGATCCAGAATATTTATATCGTGCATTTTCCGTCTGGAATATGGATAAATTCTCGAATGCTTCCACGTAGATTCATAAGAGTATGAAGTTTGACGGCACTTTTTGTTCTTCGAAAACGTGCCCATGGGAACATACTTAAACAAAGGTCTATGGTTGTTGAATCCAAAGCATAGACTGTTGATTTTAAGTCCAAGCCAAGCTGTTCGTTGGCATAAAGAATTTTTGCTCTGTCGATAAGAATTTGGGCAAAGTCGGCATAGATCCGCCAGTCTCGGTTTTCGTTTACATGAGAAAGGTTGTTTCTTGAAACTGTACTTTTGATGCCCATATGATAGAGGCGTGAACCCATAACGCGCAGACAGGTTTCGATGTCCCTTAGACTTTCGCGGTAAGTTAATTGTGCAAAAGCCATTACTCGAAAGTGTTCGGCACATTTGAAAGTTTTCACTTTGTAATCGCCTTGATATCTGGCAACACATGTTTGAAAAAATTTCCATGGTAGAAGATTCATTATTTGAGTAAATATTCTTGAGCCTGCATACATATGCCTCTCCTTTTAAATTAGAAAGGCAAAATGGTACTTTAAAATTCAAGTCAATGCAGGTCTTTTTTCTCTGTAACTTATTGATAACTAATTTGTTTTCACCTTTTTTTAGAAAAACGTTGGGACACTGCTGATATTTTTAAACACATTTCTTTCAAACTGATTGAATTCATGAATTTTGTGAAACTTGATCAAAGTGTTACCAGAGTTAATTTACTGCTGAACAGCACTAAAATATTTAATGCGATATTTTTTTATGTCGCGACAAAATCAAATTGTCAGTAAGTGTTAGGCAGCTAAAAAGATATGGTCGCCCGTAAAGCCGTATTTTTCAATGATTCTTTTAATGCTTTCATAAGGAAATCTGGCTACAGATTATTTTTTATACATAATTTCAACTGAACCGTTACTGTGCTGTAAGACTAAAACCTTTTGTCCTGCAATAGATACCCATTTACGTGATGGGGGTATCTGAAGTAAAAGTCTATGAAATTTAATAGTATGATCCTTAGAAACAGTTCTCGGTTCTTTTAAGCAAAGTATTTGTTCAAGTTCTTTTGATAATGGACTTTTTCTAAATGCAACAATTTGTTTGTCGGGTTTTTTGCAAAATTTCCGATTGAAGTCTTTCAGAAAGACAAACAGAGATTCATTCGCTTCATCCCTGTTTTTTATACCTTTAAGCCGTAGTTCAGAGATTAATCTGTCTTGAAAAGTTCCCCATACCCGTTCAATCCGGCCTTTAGCTTGAGGTGAGCAGGCCTTAATAATTTTAATCCCCAGTTCGTCCATTGCTCTTCCAAATTGTGTCCTAAATTCTCTACCCTCAAGCTGATCGGTTATGCTGGCCTCTTTAGGTGAATGAAAGATAGTATGTCTGTCTGAATAAATACTCAGCGGCAGCCCTTTATTTATTGATATTTGACGCATAAGCCGCAGATATGCCCAAGTACTCTCAGAATTCTCAAACCTGGCCCAGACTTCTCCTGAGGCATCGTCTATTGCTCCTACAATCGTCATAACAGAGCCCCTGGATTCCAACCAATCGTGGCATGAAGCATCTATCTGAAGCATTACTCCAACTGCTTCCTTGCGCTCTCTATGTCGCCTGTATTTCCCCCCCCTTCGTTTCTGCTTTGCAGAAATATCCTTCTCTCTCAGTATCTGTCTAAGGGACTCCCTGTTTATCTGGATACTTTCATTTTCTAAAAGTTTTTCCTGAGAATGCCTGTCGTTAAACCCTTTATATTTGTCTATTGCCAGAATAACTATTTTTCTCTTAATTCTTTATTGATTTTACCCGCATGGTTGTTCCCTCTGTTTCCATGGATTACTGCTTTCACACCTTCTATTCTGACCTTTGATAATAATCTGTATATGCTTCGATCTGTAAGTCCAAGGATCTTGCAAGCTTTTACTATATCAATCTGTTCATCCATGACTCTTTGAATTACCTCTAGTTTTAACTCTTCTCTCATTGTTAGTTTTACCATCCTTCCTCCTATTCTAAAGATATTACTTCTGAATAGATGTTTCGGCATTTACTGACATTTTGTTATTGGTACCACACTGGGTAATAGTTGCTCTGGACATTATAGGCTTTACATGCAATAATTTTCGAAATTTATTGTTTTGTCCTTTGAAATTAAGAAGTTCAGATATAGGAGAGACGTATTATGACGCAAGATAACAATAATTTAGAACTGACTGTTGTGATGCCCTGCTTAAACGAGGCTGAAACATTGGCTGTATGTATCGAAAAGGCGATTAATTCGTTGCGTAAAAACAATATAAAAGGTGAAGTTTTAATAGCGGATAATGGAAGTACTGACGGATCTCAAAAAATTGCAACGGATTTGGGGGCGAGGGTTGTTCAAGTCCAAGAAAAGGGTTATGGCAGTGCGTTAATGGGGGGGATAATGTCAGCCGAAGGTAAGTTTGTGATTATGGGTGATGCAGATGACAGTTATGATTTTTCAAATCTTTTACCATTTGTGAAGAAACTGCGCGAGGGGTATGAACTGGTTATGGGTAATCGCTTTAAGGGGGGGATTTCGCCGGGAGCGATGCCGCCTTTGCATAAATACCTTGGGAATCCGATTTTGACGGGCATTGGCCGCATTTTATTCCGTAGCCCGTCGGGAGATTTTCATTGCGGGCTAAGAGGTTTTCAACGATCTTCAATTTTAAAGCTTGATTTGCGGACCACGGGGATGGAGTTTGCCAGTGAGATAGTAGTTAAGGCCACTTTGAATAATTTGCGAATAGCAGAAGTTCCCACCACTCTCTCCCCGGATGGTCGTAGCCGGGCGCCTCACCTGCGCAGTTGGCGGGATGGTTGGCGACATTTGCGTTTTATGCTTTTGTACAGTCCCAAGTGGTTGTTTTTTTATCCGGGATTACTGTTGATGCTAGGAGGTATTACTGCCGGCCTCTGGTTGCTGCCCGGATCCAGAGATGTGGGGTTTCTTTCTTTTAATACCAGCACGCTTCTTTATGCTGCCATGGCAGTCATTGTAGGTTTTCAGGCTATTACTTTTGCCATGTTTACCAAGTGTTTTGCTATGACGGAAGGATTGCTGCCGAAGGATGAAGCCTTTACGCGCTTTATCGACAATTTGTCTCTTGAATTTGGCCTGATTGTCGGTAGCTTTCTGCTGCTCGGTGGGTTTTTGGTGTCGATCTATGCGGTGTTTTTTTGGGGAGCCCGTTCGTTTGGACCTTTTGAGATTACGGATTTTCTGCGAATTATTATTCCGGCCGTTACTCTGATTACCCTAGGATTTCAGACAATACTAACCAGTTTTTTTCTGAGTATTTTGTGTCTGAAGCATCGTTGAGATGGTTTGCCGAATTAACGGAAGATGAAACAAACAACAGGAGATTTGAACGGGATGTCGGTCAGCATCCCATTTTTTTAGCCTCCGCTTTTGATCCAGTCGACAAATTTAGTGATTTGAAAAATCTGACGAATCGAGATGTTGGTAAAAAACTTTTTGACTATGAATGTCGGACGGAAATAAAAGCGGCGAAACGCCTTTTCACGAAAAGCAGTAACCTCCTGTGCAGTTAAGGAACCATTGTTAATAATACAGTCCCCGCCAAAGTCGTATTTTGACCACCGGGTTTCCGTAACCCAACCCTCCTTGAACGCCAGCTCTCCTAATTCTGTTTTGGGGTAAGGAACGGCACAATATGCCTGCATAAAGTCTATCCCCAAGTCTACCATAAAATCAATGGTTTTTTCAGCGGTCTCTTTTGTCTCTCCAGGTAAGCCGAAAATAAAGTGGCCCATAGTTTGCAGTTTTACCTTTTTACAGAGAGCCACCGCTTCACGGATTCCTTCGATAGTCTGTTTTTTCTTGGCGTTATCCAGGATTTCTTGACAGCCGCTTTCAATGCCAAGTCCCAAGAGGTAGCATCCCGAATCTTTCATCTTTCTAAGGGTAGCCTCGTCTAGGGTATCTACCCGGGTCGTGGCCGCCCACTTGATATTGAGGTTATTCTTTTTGAGTTCGTCACAAAAATCTGAAACGAATTGTTTATCAAGGGCAAAGACTTCTTCCCAGAAAAGAAATTCTTCTATGCCGTAAATGTTGTGACATTCCTTAACTTCATCAATGATATACTGCAGAGAGTGTTTGCGAACCTTGCTACCGTAGTAGGGACTCACGATACAATAGATACAGGGAAACGGGCAGCCTCGAGCACTATTAATCAAGGTAAAGGTCTTATTGTTATGGGGCAAACGATACTTATCATTTTTAAAAAGAGTACGATCCGGATGGGGAACTTTTTCGATATCCTCGATTAATGGGCGAGGTTCATTTTCGTGAATGCCGGCATCATCGCTGTAGTACAGACCTTTTATCGAAGAAAAGTCATTATGACCCTGACTCATCAGCTGGATGAGCTCGTTAAAGGTCTCGTCGGGTTCACCATTGATGGCGAAATCCAGGAACGGGTAGTTTTCAATGGACTTTTTATCCAAAAGGGTGAAATAGACCCCGAAGGCCAGGATTTTTGTTTCCGGGCGGAAGTTTTTGATGGCTTTGGCCACGCGCATGTCTTCTTCAATGGAAGGAAAACCGGTACTGACCACCAACAGATCCGGTGCAAAAGTTTTGATGTCGTCCAAGAGTTCTTCCAAGGAGGCCATTTCAATGTTGCCGTCAAATAATTTAACCGTACCCACTTTTTTCGCCAAAGCGCCAAAAACACCCAAAGTGATAGGGGGCCAGATTGTAACCTAGGAAGAAGCTTTTTGCATGCACCGGCCTTCGCGGATAAAAATATCGCCACCCTTTACGGTTGGGCTCAGTAAATATGTTTTCATTATTTTGTTTATCTCTCGTTGTTTGTTGGCGGCTTATACTCCGTTCGTATATCCAAAGACAAAGTCATTTTTGCTCTATTTTCTAGAATTGTACTATATTGTAAGAAACTAATCCAACAATTATTCGTTCTTTTTTGACAATATTGTTTTTTTCCATAACACCCACCATAAGATCCAAAAAATAAATAAAGGAAGGATGCTGGTTATTTGATGCGGAAATATAAATTCTCCAAGGTTAAACGAGCTGAAATTAGGCGGACAATCCAGAGTGTTAAGTTTATAAATGCTGGGATAAGCGGAAAAGTTTGAAAAGGGGACCCGATTTACAGAGACATTACCATCCAGAATATTCTTTAAAACAAAATCGCGCAGGGGGTTAGCCATATCATGATCGACTTCATTGCCTACCAAGGTAATCGCAAGATTGATGACGATGGAGATCAGGCCAAGCAGAGAAAAAAGGCGCGGCATTTTTTTTATAGCAAAAACGCTCAGCAGAAACATAAATGGAAGAATTGGCAAAAGATAACGGGGGCCTGGTGTGGATGCATGGTGCCAGGCATAATAACTGATGATAAACAATAAAAAAGATCCTGTTACAGCCAGACAAAATAAGGCTTCCGCCCGCCATTTTTTGGATTTTATGAAAATCAGGCAACCAGGAATAGTCATGAGCAGGACTGGCGATGACGTGAACAGTCCTCGATCCGGTAAGAATAATATCCGCAAAACATTAATAGGATTGGGAACTCCAAATAGTTTGCCATTATGGCTAAACATCACAGCCGGGTTTGAATAATTGTATCCAGAGGCCAGTGGATTACCGAAACAAGCAAAGTTGTTGATAAACTGTAAACATGCAGGCGGGACGCAGCCGACACAGAACATCAACAACTGACTGCGTCCTTTAGCAAAGCTTGCCAGATAGATAAAAAGAAATCCTAAAACAAAGACCGTTGACGGTTCGATCAGCACTGCGGTTGAGGCGGAGAAACCAGCTAGGAAGCCTAGTTTTTTTGAATGGGGGTTAATTGTATGCTTAAGAATAAGAATGCAAACAAAGGAAAAAAATCCAAAAAAAGCCGCGGGAATATGACTGTAGAGTGTTGTACTGTAGGAGAAGCCCAAGGTGCCAAAGCCATAAAAGAGAGTTAGCCATATACTTTGTTTTATATTAAGTTGAAAAAAATTGTTGAGGAGATAGAAGATTAGAAGGCATAAAAGAGCGGAACAAAGTCCGGTAGTAAAGATTGTGCTAACGTACGTACTGATAAAAATCTGTTTTTCAATATTTTGTGGATATATCCGTTTGATAACTTGCTTGGTGATGCCGAAGGGAACAAGTGCCATAAAGGTAAGACCCGGGGCTTTGTTGGAATAGTAGTGCCCGTCCTTAAAAGACCAGTCCCCGGTGTTTACAAAACTGAACTCTGGGTCAATAGCGTCTTCCTTATATGCATCAATGCTAAAGGTCTGTTGCTGAAGTAAGGCCTGGAGCAGGCAGATTCGTGAGTTTACTCCCCAACTTCCGCCTTGAAAAAAATAACACCAGGTTACAAAAAATAGAAAAAAAATCAAGCAATAGGTCTTGACGGCGTTGCTCATTTTAAGGGTTCCTCCAAATTTGTGTGGTATCGTTGTGAGCAGAAATTACAGTTAAAGAGTTCGCTTTTTTTTCAAAAATGTTATGCGCCAACACAGCCACCATATTACCCAGAAGGCCAACAGAGGAAGAATGCTGAGCAGAGAGTTAGGGAAAAACAACTCACCAAGATTGAAGGAATTCAAGTTGTTTTCTCCCTGAATAAGATCAAGAGTTGTAGTGATGTTTGAATAGTTTTCAAAATTCGATACGGGAGTCGGATTTATCGAAACTTCTCCGTCCATAATATTTTTCAAAACAACCTCAGCCAGAGGGTTTTTAATATTCATAGGAATTTCATTACCGACCAGAGTGATTGATAAATTAATAATGATACTGAAAACACCAAGAGCAATATACGTCTTTTGATTTTTTTTTAATGCAAAAATAGTTAGCAAAAACGCAAAGGGATAAGCGGGAAGCAGATAACGGGGGCCGGCTGCTGTCCCTCCGTGCCAAGCGTAAAAACAAGCAATAAATATTAAAAAGGCAAATGAAATTGTTAGACAGACTATGGTCTCACTGCGCCATTTTTTAAATTTTAATAATAGAAAAGTTCCTGGAATCATCATCAGGAGAATTGGGGAGGAAAACAGAATGCCCCGATATGGAAAAAAGAGAAGTTTTATAAGTTTAAACGGGCTTGGGATTCCGAAAAGTTTACCCTGCCTGTACCACATGACGTTCGGGTTAGGAAAATTATAGCTGGACTGGAGTAAACTGCCAAAGCATGAGGCATTATAAAGAAGCTGAAACGCACCAGCAGGAATACAGCCAATGAGAAAAAAAAGGGTGGTTTTGCGGCCGTCTCTAAAGCTGAGAAGATAAATAAAAATACAGCCCAATGCAAAAACCGTTGAGGGTTCGATCAGTACAGCCATGGCTGCTGCAAAGCCCGAGCCCCCTCCCAGTAAATATTTTTTTTGAAAAGTACCGTGCTTGAGATGCATTGCTAAAACAAAGGATAGGAAGGAAAAAAAAGCAGAGGGTACGTGACAGTAGAAAGTGGTACTGTAGGAAAAGATCAGAGTGCCCATGCCGTAAGTAATGGTCAGGAGAAGAGATTGCCAATTGCTAAATCCGAAGAAAAAATTGCAGACATGAAAGATCAGTACGGCCATAAGTGAAGCAAAGATAACTGTGGTGCACAGTGTTCCGGCATATGTACTCAGGTGAACTTGTTTTTCCATGTCAGCCTGAGACAGGTTTTTAACTAAAAATTCAGTTATCGCAAAGGAAGGGATGGCCAGCATGGAAAGTCCGGGGGATTTGTTGGTATAATAATGTCCGTCTTTAAAAGACCAGTCGCCTGTATTAACGAATTCAAAGTAAGGGTTTTGACTGTCTTCCTTGTAGGGGTCGATAATAAAGGATTGCTGGTGGATGATGGCGCGGGTTAAGCAGATTCGGGTATTCTGGTTCCAACCGCCTCCCTGAAAAAAATAGCCGCAGGTGATAAAGAATAAAAAGAAAATCAGATAGTACTGTTTTTTATTAATGGGAGCCATTTTGAAATTAATTTTTAAAAACGTAAACAGTTGTTAAATATTTATCGTTAAAAATTTTTTTAATAGTAAAGTTTTTGATCATGTACTGATATATTTTTTCCTGTTCAGGTTCTTCAGAAAAGAACTGTTTGTTATCGTACGGCTGGCACAACGAAGGAAGCCAAGCCGTGATCGGACACCAGCTTTCGGTTGACTTTGACAGGTTCCTACGAAATTCTTTATAGGTTTGTGGGGTTGCGACAGGTTCCCGTGAATAATAATTGAAATGCTTACCTGCATACCCAAGGGAGAAAACATAGTTGTTATCGGTGATTTTACGGTCTTCAATATAATTGACGGCTTCTCTATAATTTTGACGATCTTGGTTGATAAATTGGATAATCCGGGGGATTTGCAGGCCGGTCAGTACCAGCAGTAGTCCCATAAAAATCAGGTTTTTCTGTAAGGAACTTCGGCAGAGATTTGAAAGGCTATGAATGCCGCCGCTGACAATCAAAAGGCAGAACGGCAGTGCGTAGAGAAAGTATCTTTTGTAAACAAACATGGGGTTGGCCAGCATATAGATCGTGAAGGGAACAACGATTATTATAACTGTCAGTAGACAAAGCCGGATGTTTTTCTTACCCATAAAATATAGGCCGGTGCAAAAGAGTATTGCATACAGGATCAGTCCGAAAGGTGACAATGTCCCAGGATAAATTGTATTCACCAGTTCCTGCAGGAATGGAAAGCGGTCAACTTCCATGACGCTGACCTTGCCCATGTTTTTGATAAAGGATTTCAGTACAGGCAGGTAGAGGGTCAGGGTGATGACAGCGGCAATCGTTGTATATTTAAAGTACGGATACAGTCCCTGGGCAGGTGCTCCGGATTTATCGATTCGCTTGCCGAGCCAAATCAGAAGAACAAACAGAAGCTGTGCGACGGAGACGGCGATCATGATTACGTGAAAGTAATAGGCTGTAACGGTGCACAGAACATAGAGAACCCAGGGCTTGGCATTCCGGGTGGGGAGCGCTTTTAAAAAATAGTAGGTGGACAGGATTGAAAACAATAAAAAACCGCTATAGCCGCGGGCTTCGGTGGAGTGGTCAATGTGAAAAATAGATATGGCCGTCAGGTAGGCAGCAGTCAGGCCGATGGAAGTGTTCCAGTATGTTCGACCGAATTGATATACCGCTCCAATTCCAAAGAGGCCCAGCAACAGCGCGGGAGCCCTGGCGCTAATTTCATTTTCTCCAAAAACCGTAATGAAAATTTTGCATAAGACGGAATACAAGATGTGGTTGTTGAAGTAATATCCCAACTGGCTGATGGTGCCCCAGAGCGAGTCCGCTGTAGCATAGGGCAGGGTGCTCCAGATTTCATCCCACCAGAAGCTTTGGTTAATATTCCAAAGTCGAAGAGCTAACCCTAAAAGCAGGATACCGCTCAGCAGCCATTTTGTTTTTAGAGATATTTTATTCATGTTATTAGTTGATCTGAATTAAATGTTTTAAAGTACTCTATGATTTTATCAAAGCAAAATTCTTATATACACCTTATTTAGTTTGTTTCTAACTATAGATTGTGCGAAAGAGGTTTCGCTGTCAATGTTAATCATTTTATCACATTATGACAGGTACATCAAAGGATGTTCTTTTATGTAATAATTTAGTAATATGTGAATCATAACTAGTACCTCATGACGTTTTAGTTTAGCAATTAAGATTTTGTCCGATACCTCCTGTAAAGCAAACATCAAGGAGGAGGAAGACGATGAACAAAAAATATATTGTTAGACTCTCACCTGAAGAAAAAAAAAGTTGCAGACTTTGATTAAAAAAGGGAAAACACAAGCATATAGAATAAAACACGCCAATATTTTATTGGCAGTAGATGCTGATGGGACAAACTGGACAGACCAGCAGGCAGCAAAGGCATACAGGTGTAGCCAGAATACGGCTAGAAATGTCCGGCAACGATTTGTAGAACAGGGGTTTGATGCAGCATTAAACCAAAAAAAACGGAGCGATCCTCCCCGGCAGCCTATTCTGGATGGAGAGAAAGAGGCACGGCTTATCGCATTAGCCTGCGGGAAACCTCCCTTGGGGCAGTCAAAATGGACCTTGAAACTTTTAGCCCAGGAACTGATAGCACTGGAGATTGTTGAATCCATTTCTGACCAAACCGTTCGCAGGAAACTAAAAAAAATGAACTTAAGCCACATCTGCGGCAGTGCTGGGTAATCCCCCCAAAACAGAATACCGATTTTGTCGCGCATATGGAAGACGTGCTTGAAGTTTATAAACGGCCCTTTGAACCAGACCGTCCTGTGGTAAACATGGATGAGCAAGCCACACAGCTGACAAAAGAAACGCGATATAAAATTGCTGCAACACCGGGCCATTCTGAAAGAATTGATTATGAGTATGAGCGCAATGGAACGGCAGTAAACTTTATGTTTACGGAACCGCTTTTTGGATGGCGCAAAGTTAATGTTCGAGAACGAAAGACTGCCGTTGATTGGGCTCATGAAATCAAAGAACTGCTGGAAATCGACTATCCTGATGCAACAAAGGTGGTTTTAGTTTGTGATAATTTGAACACACATAAACCCGCCTCCTTATATAAGGCCTTTAAACCGGCAGTAGCACGCAGTCTTCTGGAGAGACTGGAAAGACATTACACCCCAAAGCATGGCAGTTGGCTTAATATTGCCGAGATTGAACTCAGTGTTTTAACAAAACAATGTTTAGACCGCCGCATTCTCGACATTGAAACTTTACGCTCTAAAACTGCCCAATGGTCACAAGAGCGTAATTCGGGGCAGAAATCTGTGAACTGGCGATTTACCACTGATCATGCTCGAATTAAATTAAAACGCCTCTACCCTAAAATTGAAATGTCATGAGGTACTAGTTTAGGTATGTCCATTGCGTTGAGCTATTTATTTAAAGTTCTGGTCTTTTTGCAAGTACTTGTCAAAGCATAAAGTGTCAACCGCTTGGGGAATCCGGACAGCCATTTTTGCAGGACTTATACTACCAGCTTTGCTTGCTTATTATAATAAGTATCTTTATTAAACTCTCAAATTCATATCTATCTGCTTCAGTTTAAAACAGGTATTAATGTCGGCTTAAAAATGTTATAAATATCGTTAAAATTTAATATGGTCTATATATAAAATCAATTAGTAAGATTTTAATTTTTGAGGATGAATATGAGGCTGTTAAGCTCTTAAAAAATATCTAATAATGGAAAAAACATGAAGAAAAAAATATTTTTGATCATTAGCCTTGTATTACTACTCCTATTAATTTTTTTAGGCTGTATCACAAAAAATATGCCCAATAACAATAATGTTATTATTATTGTTTCTGATGCCTTGAGGTCAGATATGCTTGGGTGCTATGGCGGAGATGTAAATACTCCAAATATTGACTGGCTTTCTGAACAGGGGGTTCTTTTTGAAAGAGCCTACACTACATCTCCATGGACATCACCTTCTTCTATTGCAATGTTTGTAGGTGTCTACCCTAATATTTACAGGGCAGGATTTCATGGATTTTTTAAGAAATATGAAGTACCAGATTCATATTTGTTATTGCCGGAATATTTAAGGGCGATAAATTATGATGTAAAAAAAGATACTGAGAACGGCCTCTCAAGCTGTAGTAATACAATGCAAGGATTTGACGATATAAAATCTTTTGATGAGTTAACGACCTTGCAGAAGAATAATGTTGAGGACATCACTGGTATTAAAAATGAGTCGGAGGAATATGAAAAGGTTTATAGCTTTTTAAGTTATATATTAACGGTACCAGAAAATCGCCCCTTTTTATTACATAAATGGTTTCTTGATCCTCATGGGCCTTATGCTCCTCCTGAAAAATATAAACAAGAGATAGATGTTGATATATCGAAATTATCAAAAGAAAAAGAGTTTTATGTTAAATTAACAGGGAACATTGGTTGGTCTGAGGTTGCAAAAAAAATGAGTTCTAATGAGAAAAATTATTTAATTTCATTATATAAAAAAGAGGTTGAGTTTATTGATGAGAGGATTGGATTTATCATAAAAGCATTAAAGTTTAAAAAATTATTAAATAATACTTTCATAATTTTCACCTCAGACCATGGTGAATTGCTTGATGAAAAACAAGATGGGGGAGAGGCTTGGGGACATGCTGAAAATTATTCTGAAAAATTGGTAAATGTGCCCCTTATAATTGCTGGACCTGGTATTGCTAAGGGAAAAAGAATTAAAAACGTTGTTTCTTTGCTGGATCTGATGCCGACGATAAAAGATTTACTTGGTGTTAAATTCCAAGATAGTAGCCAGGGTAATAGCTTTGGATCATTATTATCTAAAAATTCTATTAAGTTCCGGACTTTTTCTCTGTTAAAAGATAATGTGGTATATTTTATTGAAGCAAATAAACGTTACGATGCGCTTATTGAGAATGAATTTAAGCTGGTTACTTGGAATGAAAAAAAATTATCGCTTTATGATTTAGTCAATGACCCTGAAGAGAGGTGGTCTGGGTCTTTAGGACAGGAAACAGGGATTTATAAGTGTGGAACTGTTCTGGTTTTTATGCCGCAACCTGTCTCTGTGGCTTTGTGTTAAAGTAGACCATAGCTGGGGTTCTCTTGTCA
>Ga0307988_1000127_pt1 | contig 59662 bp, 44 predicted proteins | sample EllFjometagen183_FD_203166 | JGI IMG/M metagenome (GOLD analysis project Ga0307988, IMG submission 203166) | Marine microbial communities from Ellis Fjord, Antarctic Ocean - #183 | ecosystem: Environmental > Aquatic > Marine > Unclassified | place: Southern Ocean | collected 2014-10-08 | reverse complement strand
TCCCCTTTGGTCAGCTCTTCTTCACTGAGCATTTTGACCCCGACTTTTCGTTCAATATTGTGGCCTTCAAAGGAAAAATTAACTTCCTTCATACCGAATTTTTCAGCCAGTTTACCGAATTCAGCTTCTGCGCCTCTGTGGCCGCCACTGTAAAATGTAGTTTGGGATGCCTCGCTCATAATATGTTCACTCCTTGTTGATAATATTTATTTCCCTGGGAAAATAATTTATAGGTTGTGCATTTATGGAAAATGAATTCTGGTATCATATAAAATCCCAAGATATTAATCAATAAAGAACTGATCAGCTAATATTCAATCCATAGGTAATTATATTTTGAACTGGCCGAGCATCTGCTGTAAATTCTCAGAAAGCCTGGACAATTCTTTGGCACTTTCATTGACTTGTGCGCTTCCAGAACTCACTTGTTCGGTATCATTACTGATCTGCGAAATACTTTGAGTCACTTCAGTGGTTGCACCTGAAATCTGAGTCATGGTTTCATTGGAATCCGTAACACTTGAAGCTGCCTGACTGACATTTTTAGAAATTTCCCGAGTTGTGACAGACTGCTCCTCAATAGCAGCAGCTACTGTGGTCATGATATCATTGATATCATTTATGACACGGACAATTTCTTCAATGGCCCTGACTGAATCTACCGTAGTCGTTTGAATCCCTGAAATTTTTGAATTGATTTCATTCGTTGCCTCTGCTGTTTGCCTTGCCAGTTGTTTAATCTCCCCTGCAACCACTGCAAATCCTTTGCCTGCTTCTCCAGCTCTTGCAGCCTCTATGGTGGCATTCAATGCCAGCAAGTTAGTCTGCTCAGAAATTTCAGCTATGGTTTCCGTAACTTTGCTAATGTCCCTGGCTGCCCTGCCAAGATCATTTACTTTTTTTGATATGTCTTCTGCAGTTCGTACGGCTACTTTTGTGATAGTATTGCCTTTGGAGGTGTTATTGGCAATTTCCTGAATAGTGGATGTCATCTCTTCTGCAGCTGAAACAATGGACTGGATACTGGCTGAGGTCTCTTCCATGGTTGAGGAAACATTGTTCATGTTTGTATTCATTTCTTCTGCAGCAGCAGCAACAGCCTGGGTATTTTCTGAAGTATTTTCAGAATTTGATGTCATCTGGGTTGAAACAGAGGCTAGTTCACTGGATGATGATGCCACCGTATTGGCATTGGCACTAATTTTGCCAATCATGGCCTGTAATTTTTCCAGAAACCGGTTGAAATAGCGAGCCATTTCTCCAACTTCATTTTTGCTGTGAGCATTCAGCCGTTTGGTTAGATCACCCTCACCATCGCTGATATCCTTGAGCATGGTTGCAGTAACACGTATTGGACCAACGATTTGCCGGGATAGAAGGAACCATAAAAATCCTACACCTATGATCGATGATACCAGCACATAAAGCATGATGGTTTGACTGTGTGTGTTGGCCTTATTGATCAAATAAACGCCACGATAGAGCTCCTCATCCCAGGTTCCGGCACCGATAATCCACTGCCAGGGAGCATAATAGCCTATAATAGTAGTCTTTTGACGAGGAGAAGGATCTCCCTGGTTCTGCCAGGGGTAACTTGTCTGTGTAAACTCACCTGATTTTAAAGCCTGGCCCTTCTTGATGATATCCTGGATGAAAAATTTTCCTTCGGGATCCCTGACCTCCCAGATATTTTCTCCATCGCGTTCACCTTTGCAGGAAATTACATATTGACCTTTTGGATTAAGAACATAGACATAACCGGTATCGCCTACCTTTATATTTAAGATTTCTTTACGGAGTTTTGGATTGATTTCTTCGGGCACACCTACATATAGTATCCCGACCACCTTTCCTTTATCAGAGGTTATCGGCTCATAGGAAGTGACATACCACCTATTGACTACATATGCACGGCCAGTGAAAGGCTCACCTGCAAGAATTTTTTCCAGCACTGGGTTGGGTTTACCATCGGGATTTATTGCAGGAATATAAGTGCCAATGGCTCGTTTTTTGTCCAGGGTTTCCACATTGGTTCCCACACGGAGCATGTCTCCCTGTTCATTCATCCTCTGGAAGATAGTGCATGTACCGCCCACCAGAGACTTGACCCTGTCCACCACGGGAGACGGCCTGGAGATATCAGTATTTTGTCCCAACCAAACATCGCCGGTCATCATTTTTGGCAGCTTCACCTTGCTTTGTTTCTTTGAAAACTGGTTAACGGCCTGCCATTCAATAGTTTCCACACCAAAACCTACAGCACCAGTCTGCTGCAATACATCTCTTGCAACATTCAAATCAGAAAGAACCTTATTTTGCAGTATTTCCTGCTGGCTGGTAAGCATGACAATGATGTCAGAAATAATCTGTTTCTGCCCAGCCGTTGCAAGGCTGGATGTTTCGATTTTGGCAATTTGTTCCACCCGGTTGCCTTGCCATAGTGCGATTGCAGTGATAATAAGAGCAGTTATACTGGTTGTGATAACGCCGGAAACGATTAAAATTTTTCCAAGTTTCATGTTTTTTAAAAGTACCATACCTCTCCTTTTGTTGACTATTAATGCTCTTTTTCCATTACCATTGCTGGATGTGGGAGTCTATCAAACAGGAGCAGCTTCAATCTTGTATTTTCCTTCCAAGTTTTTTCTGCCTGTTTGAGTTTTGTGATATCAGATGCGATACCGTATACTCTCTGTATGTCGATCAATTGAAATAAAAGAGCTATACAATAAATTATGATCCTTTGCAAAGTAAATTTTATACGTGTATTGTTTTTTTTAAAAGGAAAATATTTCAACGCTCCGGCATCGATAGGCTCTCCATCCAACGGTTTCCAACCAGGGACCAGTTGAATCATTTTGCAGTAAATTTCAAGTAATAGTATCCTCAGGAAGCCGGTCTTTCTTTTTTTTTGACAACATTGGTTTGATTATTTTAATAATTTTCCCAACACAAAATCCATCGGGCTCAATGTTGTCCTTCGAACCCTTATCGCAATTGGCGGTGGCATCCTTATTCACCTTTTCTATTATTCAAGTGCCACTGTCTTTTTTTTTGGCAAGGTTCCCGGAATTGACCAGCCCGACGATGCCCCTCTGGTATGGGTAATCCTTTTTTTGAGTGTTATCGTAATACATGCGGATTTTTTCGAGGGCTGGCCGTTAAATACAATCAAAGGAAACAAGGGGAATGGTTGACACAAGAAAGCGGGGTTTTTTTAAAACCTCTTTTATGACACCACCCTTTGGATTCTCCCTTTTTTATTTAAAAGCAGTAACACCGGATGGAATTAAAACCGGTCATATTTACAGGGGGATTATTCCCTTTGTGTTTATCCAGCTGCTGGGGCTTTTGCTTGTGGCATTCTGGCCAAAACTTGCCACCTGGCTGCCCACCATTGTCTATACAAGGTAGGATAAAATCCAATTCACAGGCTTTCCAATACGCGAAAAAGCCGGTCAAGATCCTGGTCCGTGGTATAGAGATGGGGCGCAATTCTGATGGACTGCCCCCGGATGCTGACAAAAATATTTTCAGAGGATAATTTTTTGGGCAGGTCCTCTGGAATCCCTTCTGGAAGAGAAATACCAATCAAATGAGGAGCCCGCATTTTTTTGGGAGCTACCTTGAACCCCAGAGACTCCGCTTTTTCGGCAATGAGATCCGTTTTCATCCGGATGGTTTCAGCTATATGATGGGGATTCCACTCAAGAATCTGTTGTAATGCCTCCTGGGCAACGGGAGAAAGAAAAAAATTACTGGCACCTCCCACATCAAACCTGCGGGCACCGGGCTGATATTCATCCCTGTAATCCACCAGTCTTGAAAAGTCCTCGGAACCTGCTCTGTTCAGCCAGCTTTCCTCCAGGGGAGTTCCATTCTGCCATTGCGGTGCGATATAACAGAATCCAAAGCTGTAGGGCCCCAATAACCACTTGTGGGTGGTTGTGGCAAGAAAATCCGGTTTAATTTCTTCTATGGAAAAAGGCATGGCACCCAGGGATTGTGTTCCGTCAATGACCAGGGCAGCTCCATGGTCCCGGCATGCTTTTCCTATCTGCACCAGATCCACCAGGGTTCCATCGGTCCAGTGACAATTGGGTACAGCCACGATGGCAGTATTTGTGTCAATTGCATTGATGACCGCAGTTGTCCAGTCATGGCTTTCCGGCCTTTTTATGGTTTGAATCTTCCCCTTTTTTTCATGGGCCAAGCGCTTCCAGCTATAGATGTTTGAGGGGAACTGATCCCCAAGAACCAGGATGGCCTGGCCCTGGGAAACAGGCAGATTCTTTGCAGCAAGGGAGATTCCATAGGATACAGCGGGAATGACGGCGATATCCTCACCAGAACAATGGATTAATTGTGCAAACAGGCCCCGCAGGGTTTCAATGGTTTTAAAAAAATCAGCCGGAGTGATATTCCAGGGCATGCCTTTGGCACTTACCGCCTTTTTTCCCATAGCTTCCGCTGTTTTCAGAAGAGGGGATGTATAGGCACAGTTCAAATAGGCAATGTGATCCGGTATACTGAATAATGATCGTTGATTGGGAATCATGTGGGGTTCCTTTTGTTTCTATTTTTATTCATCTTTTCCATAAACACCAGTATCAGCTTATCTGAAATATTTTGGTTTTTAAATGGCGAATATCCATATTTTTTGTATATATGAAGATTTTTTTCGCTTTTGCTTCCTGTAAATAATTCATAACGAAATACATCAGGGTATGATTTTTCCGCTCCATGCAAAAGCCTGGAACCAATACCGAGGTCCTGCATATCCGGATGAACGATCAATTTACCAATATAACAGGCATCTCCTTTTTGATACGCTCTTACGGATCCGATAATTTTACCATCAAGCACAATTTTCAGGAAGATATGATTTTTAAATTCTGATACTATTTCGGCTTCTGACTGGTGCAGGGGGGGAATTGTAAAATCATCAATAATTTCTGCTTCGCTTACGTAAGCAAGTTTCTGCAACCTTAGAATTTCATTTGCATCTTTTTTTGATGCTCTTTTGATTTTTGTATTTTTAATGGAAATGGATTTCATATTTATCCCAATCAAAATGGTTAATATGCAAGGACTTTATGTGTTTTTATAATGCCCTTATTGGCAGCTGTCAGAAATTTTCGGGCAGCACCTGTATTGATAAGGTCCAGTCAAGTACCCGTCAAGTAGAAATAGTTTCTATGTTTTGTGAAACAGCCACAATGGAACATACTTTATGTTTTTTAAATTCTGTTCAATTCGTACTCAACACAATTATTAAATATCGGACTTATTTTTATCATGCAAGAAATAACGTAACGATTCAGGACGTCATTGAGCAAATACGGAAACAGTTTACCATATCAGAGGAAGAAACCATTATTATCAGAGAGGTGACCGAGGAAAAAATCCAGGATGAGAAGATTTTAAGCATCATTCGAATCCATAAAGAAGATGAGAGTTTTATAAGGGATACATATAAAGAAGAAGTTGACCTGCAGATACAGCAAGCCTATGAAGATCGAAATCGGTATGAATATTTATGGGATCCAAAATATATGGACGACGGAGCCATCTTTGATATCATGGCCCATACGGTCATAGAAAGCGGATTTCAGACAGTGATGGCAGAATAATTTATGAAGAGAAAAAAGATTACAAAAACCGCCTGAGCCAATTCAAAATCCTTGCCCCCATTCTCATGGCAAGGGGTTCCTGACCCGTTTTGTCCAGGGGCATTTCACATTCGGGTCCATACATCTTTTCCATCATTTTCAAGACCTCTTTTTTGATCATACCCCTGAAGGGAATATTGGCAATCATTCCATACATTGCAGCATTCCCTTTGGCACCTAGACCTGGATTCGCCTTTACCTGGTCCACAGACGATTTTAAATCTCCAAGATATTGATCCACAACCTTTGCATGGGCAGGGGTAACCATGGCATGGAGACCTTCCGGCCGCTGAAGACGGTCTATGTGCCAGCCCTTTTCCTCCATTAGATCTCCCACGGCAAAAATATTGATATCCCGTGTGGATGACTTGTAGGCAAAAACACTCATACTTGGGGTTCCCATTATCTCAAGCCCGTCAATGGCATTGATTCCCTGGGTCAGCTGCCGGGTAATGGACATGACCTGGCCTGCCATTTCCTGGTATCCCTTTTTCCCCAGGGCATTCATGGCAGCCCAGGCAGCGGCAATGGGTCCGCCCGGGCGGGTCCCCAAAAGTGCAGGCGATGCAAACACGCCCCCGGGCCAGTCCTGGTTGATGAAGAACTGATGTTTTAATATCTGCATATTCCGATAAAGCAGAACCGAGGCGCCCTTTGCTGCAAATCCGTATTTATGAACATCCGCAGACATGGATGTCACCCCTTGAATACGAAAATCAAATTTCGGGATGGCATGGCCAATCTGTTCTGCAAAGGGGAGAAAAAAACCGCCCAGACAGGCATCTACATGAAAAGGGATTTTCTTTTGTTCTGCCATAAGACCGATCTCTTCAATGGGATCAATGACCCCGTGGGGATAGGTGGGAGCAGAAGCCATTATCATAATGGTATTTGAAGTGACTTTTTTCTTCAACCTGGCAACATCCACGGTGAAATCATCTTGTAAAGGAATTTTAACCATTTTTACCCCAAAATACTTGGCTGCCTTGTCCCAGGCCACATGGGCGCTTTCCGGGGCGATCATCTCCGGAGAAAAGGATCCAAATCTTTTTTTGGATTTTGCCATTTCCCTATAGGTCATTACAGGCAAAAGGCAGGATTCCGTCCCGCCCGAGGTCATTGTTCCCACGGTGTTTTCATCGCCATGCAACAGGTCTGCGGCCATCTGCACCACTTCATGTTCAAAGCGTTTCAGACTTTTAAATGCCATGGGGTTCAGGCCGTTTTCGCTAAAATACATTCCATGGGCTTTTTTCAAAAACGCATCATGCTCTTTGCTCAAATGGTAGACAAGGGACCATGTCCGGCCGTCCATGTAATTTGCATCCTGGTTCTTAAAGTCTGCCATGTCGTCCAGAATGTCCTGGCAGGGTTTACCCTTCAATGGAATTGATTTCATTTTTTCTCCCACATTTTTCTCTCGAATTTTTCATCCACATTTTTCATCCGGGGTTTCAGCCTGCCAGGGCTTTGCATATATAGGCAAAACTGATTGCCAGGTAGTTTCCCAGGGCATACCCCATGATCCCGGTGGTAAGGCCGGAAAGAATAATCTGTTTGTTTTTCAGGGCCCCGGCCACCACCGGAACAAAAGGGGGCGAACAGATGGCAGACACAGAGGTGATAATAAAGGTGTCTGTATCAATTTTAAAGATCCAGCAGAAGATTGCATGGAGAAAAAAGGAGCCAAACACGCAAAAGGAGATGAAAAACATCAATTCCCAGCGGATATTGATCAGATCCCTGAGGTCTGCCATGGAGCCCACCACAAGGCAGAAGATCAGTATGATATACATCCCGAACTGAAAGGTTTTTTCAAGGCTTTGGATTTTTTTTACAAAGGAGGCCCCAATTCCCAGGGATGTGATCATAAGGATGGTTATGGATGTGGAATATTGTTTGGGAAAAAGACTTGCAATGGCAAGGGCTGTTCCCAGGATGGCCAGGGATAGAAACAAAGCCCCTGCCAGCTGTTTTACGATACGCCTGTTCATCATGTTTTCATAGGAGTTGATATCCTCGGTTTCAATATCCCTTTGGCCTTGTGCTGCCTTTACAGGATCAAATTTTGGTAGAAACCGGTTGCACAGCTTCTGGGCAAACCCCATGGCAAATATCAGGTAAATCAGGCTGATCAATGTGTCATAGGTGTGCAGGATGATATAGGTTGTGGAATCAACGGACAGGGCGGTCTTGACGGCAGCCATGTTGGGGGTGCCGCCGGTGTAGACACTGATGGCCATGCCGGAAAGTTTCCAGGCATCCTCCACATGGTCCATGATAAGGATTGATCCGACTCCGGCAACCGCCACTATAATAGCAATGGCGCCGGTCATGGACAAAATGGCTTTGCCGGCCAGCTTGAGCCATGCCCTGACATCCATGGAAAACAGCAGCAGGGGCAGGGCAATGGCCACAGCAGCCCCGCTCAGGGAATCCTGGACTCCGGTAGCGCCCTGAGAAAGGATACCGCTGTTGCCCAGGGTGATTCCTGCAATATAGCAGAGGATAACTGCCCCGATTTTATCAAAAAATTTAAATTTTAAACAAAGCTGGATTACAACTATCGGAAAAAGAAGATAAAAGGCAATCAAAGGGATCATGGAAACTCCTTTTAGAGGATAAAAAGTAATGTTCTCTAGGAAGTCATACTGTGATTTATCAGCCAATGTCAATATGATCCATAACGGATCAAAAGGAATAGTTCGTTATAAAAATTTACCCCCCATGGTTCGGCTCAATAATTCGGATGGTTTTCCATTTCCCCTTGTGAAACCTTATAAGAATCATCAGGCAAAGCACAAACAGGTAAATGGTGATACAGGTCCATGAAAAATAAAGTCCCATTCCAAAGTTGGTGATGCCCACCCATACCGGTATGAATAAAAAAAACACAGAGGCAAGACCCATGCTCCACATGATAAAAATAGAATCCCCGGCACCTTTTAAAGCCCCCATATAAATAATATTTATGGCATCGAAAAAAAGATAGGCAGCCACAAATCGCAGGAGGATGATTCCCATTTCCAGGATTGTTGCCATGTCTGCCGGTGCTATATCCGTTGGCAGGAAAATTTTGAGTAATGGAATGGGGAAAAATACGAAGACCAGGACAAGCCCAAACACATAGGACAAAGCAATGTGGGCTGTGGCGTTGGCGGCCATAACCGCTGAATTGGGTTTGCCGCCGCCCATGGCCTGTCCTACCAGAGTGGAAACTCCCATGGAAAATCCAAACATCGGCATATAGGAAAGAGAATTGATGGACATGACAATGTTGGTAACAGCCAGTTCCTGCTTTCCCAGTCTTCCCACAATAAGGATAAAAAAAGTAAAGGCGAGAATATCAAGAAAAAATTGTATCCCTCCCGGTATCCCGAATTTCATCAATTTCATGAATAGCTTGGGATTGAACTGTCTGGCATTCCAGACCCCGAAACGGTCATTATGTTTTTTGGTAAAAATTAAAATATTAAAAATAAAGGCAATAAGTATCCATGACATAACGGTTGCAAGTGCCGCCCCTTGAATACCAAGTTCAGGAAATCCCCAGACTCCGTTTATGATTGCATAATCCAGAGGAATGTTAAAAAGGGTTCCGGTAATATGGACCAGCATAACGTTTCTGGTCAGCCCTCTTCCTGAATAAAAACAGGAAAGGGTGGTTCCCAGGAGGCTGGCCCCTGTACCATAGCACAGGATACGAAAGTAAATCACTTCAAGCCTTTGAATCTCCGGGACATGGCCGATGAAGGCAAATATCCTGATGGCAGTAAGCGCCAGGAGTGCCATGAGAATACCGCCGAAAATTGAAAAATAGATCCCCTGCCAAAGGGATGCGCCCACACCTTTGTTTCCATTGGCACCCGTATACTGGGCAATGAACACATTTACATACCCTGCTGTCCCCAGAAAAAAAGAGGTGAATAAAAAGGAGGTAATTCCTGCCGGCATGGATGCTGCCAATGCATCCAGTGAATACCGGCCTAAAAAAATCCGGTCCGTAAACTCCATAACGGTGGTGGCGCCCATGCTCAGGACAAGAGGCAGGCTTATTCTGAGAATTTCTCTGTATTTATCGGCTGTAAAAAAAGTCATCGTACCATTCAATTTTTTAAAACTTTTATATCTGCTTTCGCTGGTAGAACTTTTTGTCTATTCATGTGAGGGGTCTTTTGAAAAAGTTTCATGGTTGTTTTTCATTGCTACACGTTTTCTGTGTTTCCCCAGGGCTTTATATATCATCACATAAAAAAGCGGTGCAAACAAAATCACCAGAAAAGTAGATGTCACCATTCCGCCCAGTACGCCGGTACCAATGGCCCTTTGAGCGCCTGACCCGGCTCCGGTGGCAAGTACCAGGGGCAGAATCCCGAATCCAAAGGCCAGAGATGTCATGATGATGGGGCGCAGCCTCAATCTGGCTGCCTCCAGAGTTGCATCCACCAGCCTTGCTCCTTCATCAACCCGGGACCTGGCGAACTGAACAATGAGGATGGCATTTTTGGTTGTCAGACCCAGGGTCGTCAACATTCCAATTTGGAAATAGACATCATTGGACATTCCCCGCATTGTGGAAGCGATAACTCCGCCAATTACACCAAGGGGAAGGCACAGCAGGATCGCAATGGGAATGGGCCAGCTCTCATACAGGGCTGCCAGGCACAGGAAAATTACGAAAATGGAAAAGGCATATAACAGGGGTGCCTGGGACCCGGACATGCGTTCCTGGTAAGAAAGCCCGGTCCAGTCATATCCAATCCCCTTGGGCAATTTTGCCACCAGCTCTTCCATGGCCTGCATGGCCTCTCCAGAACTGTATCCCACTGCCGGTTCCCCCCAGATATTAATGGATGGAAAGGCATTATAGCGCTCCAGTTTGGGAGAGCCAAGGGCCCAGTGTCCGGATGCAAAGGAGGCAAAAGGAACCATCTTGCCCAGGGTGTTACGCACATAGAGTTTCTTCAGGTCTTTTGGCAGCATGCGAAAGGGGGCATCGGCCTGGATAAAGACCCGTTTTACCCGCCCGGCCTGGATAAAGTCATTGACATAGGCGCTGCCAAAGGCGGCTGAAATGGTATTGTGGATAGAGTTGACAGGAATTCCCAGAGCCCCGGCTTTGTCCCAGTTTACATCAATGTGGTATTCGGGAACATCTTCCATGCCATTGGGTCGAACCCTTGTCAGACTTGGATCCTGCGCTGCCATACCGAGAAGCTGGTTCCGGGCTGCTATTAATTTTTCGTGGCCCAGACCGCCACGGTCCTGCAATTGAAAATCAAATCCCGTGGCATTCCCCAGTTCAAGGACTGCTGGCGGTGCAAAAGCAAATACCATGGCCTCTTTTATCTGGGAAAAGGCTCCCATGGCCCTGCCGGCAATTGCATCTACCTTCAGGTCAGGCCGCTGGCGAAGCTTCCAGTCCCTGAGCTTGACAAATCCGAGAGCCATGTTCTGTCCGGCCCCGCCAAAACTGAATCCGGAAATTGCCATGATGGAATCCACCCCTTCCTTTTCTTTTTCCAGAAAATAGTCTCTTACTTTACTCATGACTTTTTCAGTCTGTTCCAGAGTGGAACCCGTTGGAAGCATGGCCTGAACCATCAGAATTCCCTGGTCTTCATTGGGAAGATAAGAAGTGGGCATGCGTTGGAACAGGTACCCCATGGCACCCACAATCAGCAGGAACAGGATCAGGTAGCGCAGCTTTTTGGTCAGAATGCTGCCAACCAGCTTGACATACTGGTCTCTGATAAAAAAGAAACTGCGATCAAACCACCGGAAAAAGGGGCGCAGAAAAAAAATCGCATTATCTGAAGCTTCCTGCCCTTTAGGCACAGGTTTGAGAAGTGAGGCGCAGAGGACCGGGGTCAGGATCAGAGCCACGATAACCGACAGGAGCATGGAAGCAATAACGGTTACGGAAAATTGGCGGTAGATAACGCCTGTGGAACCGGGAAAGAATGCCATGGGTCCGAATACCGCTGAAAGTACAAGTCCGATACCGATCAGGGCACTGGTGATTTCACCCATGGACTTGGCCGTGGCATCCTTGGGTGAAAGTCCCTCTTCGACCATGATCCGCTCCACGTTTTCCACCACCACAATGGCGTCATCCACCAGCAGCCCGATGGCAAGAACCATGGCAAACATGGTCAGCATGTTGATGGAAAATCCGAAAAAACCCAGAACGGCAAAGGTTCCCAAAAGTACTACCGGTACTGCGATGGTGGGAATCAAAGTGGCCCGGAAAGTTCCCATGAAAATATACATGATCACAAAAACCAGCACAACTGCCTCGAAAAGGGTTTTGACCACCTCTTTGATGGCCACCTGGGTAAACGGGGTGGTATCATAGGGATAAATTATTTTCATGCCCGGGGGAAAATACCGACTCATTTCTTCCAGTTTTTTCTTGACAGACTTGGCTGTATCCAGGGCATTGGCCCCGGCTGCCTGGCGGATGGCCATGGCGGCAGCGGCTTTCCCATTGTATTTGGCAACCATATCGTAACGCTCCGTTCCCAGTTCCGCCCGTCCGATATCCTTAATCCGGACCACTGAACCGTTCGGGTTGGTGCGGATGGGGATAACAGAAAATTCCTCGGGTGTCTGAAGCAGGTGCTGAACAATAATGGCAGCATTCAGACGCTGACCTTCCATGGCCGGCATCCCGCCGAACTGGCCGGCAGAGACTTCCACGTTGTAGGCCCGAAGGGCACCGATAACATCTTCCATGGTCAGGTTATAGCTGGTCAGCTTATCCGGGTTGACCCAGATCCTCATGGCATACTGGGAACCGAAATTTTCAACTTCGCCCACACCCGGTACCCGGGATAATATTTTTTCCAGATTGGACTGGGCATAATCCCGCAGGTCTTCACCGTTCATACTGCCGTCTTCGGAAATCAGTCCCACGATTATCAGATAATTCCGGGTCGATTTGCTGACTTTAACCCCCTGGCGCTGCACCACATCCGGAAGGCTGGCCATGGCGAGCTGGAGCTTGTTCTGCACCTTGGACCAGGCCAGGTCCGGATCGGTTCCGGGAGCAAAGGTCAGTTCGACCCGGGCAGATCCGGAAGATGAGCTGGTGCTGGAAAGGTAGAGCATGTCATCCAGGCCGGTCATTTTCTGCTCGATAATCTGGGTTACGGTGTTTTCAACCGTCTCTCCTGAAGCCCCGGGGAAAAAGGCTTCAATGGCAATGGAAGGCGGAGCAATGGGGGGATACTGGGATATGGACAGATTGTAGATTGCCAATCCTCCGGCCGCCATAATGACGATGGCAATGACCCAGGCAAAGACCGGGCGGTCCAGGAAAAATTTTGATAGCATCAGGCACCTCCGTCTTTGCTGTCTTGCAGGGCATCTGCCTGAGTTGTCGTGGCTTTCTGTCCGGTTTTTGTCTCAGCAAAAGGTATGGGTTTTACAATCATGCCGGGCCGTAACATCTGCATCCCCTCAACGATCAAACGGTCGCCCGGAGCAAGGCCCGATGCTAGGAGCCATTTATTTCCCATAGCCCGGTCAAGCGTAAGGGCCCTCAGGCTGACGCGGTTTTCAGTGTCCACGATCAATGCTATGGGGTTTCCTTTGTGATCCCGGGACACCCCCTGTTGGGGAACCAGGATGGCCTGTTCAGCAACCCCTTCCTTAATAAGAGCCCGGACAAACATGCCCGGCAGGAGTACGCCTTTGGGATTGGGGAAAACAATTCGCAGAATAACGGACCCTGTTGTGGGATCTACAGTGATATCACTGAACTGCATGGTTCCATCCAGGGGATAATCCATTTTGTCTTCCAGGATAAGCCTTACATTATCCGGTTTGTTTTCATCAAGGTTGAGACGGCCATCTGTAAGACGCTGTTTCAAGTGCAGTAATTCGGTGATGGATTGGGGTACATCCACATAAATGGGATCCAATTGTTGAATACTTGCCATGGACATGGGTTGATACGCAGTTACAATAGCACCTTCGGTTACATTGGATTTGCCGATTCGCCCGGAGATGGGAGCAATGACGCGGCAATATCCCAGATTGATCCGGGCCATTTCCAATGCGGCTTCTGCCTGCTGGATATTTGATCTGGCCACCGCAACCGCTTCCCGGTAACTCTCTACCTGTGCTTCGGCTGCCTTAAGTGATGCCTGGGCTACTTTTAACTCAGTTACGGCTTGATCGCGCTGGATCACTGATACAGCATCCACCTTGATCAGATCCTCATACCTTTGAGAGTTTATCCGGGCCAGTGCCAGGGTTGCTTTCTGCCGGGTAACACCAGCAATGCCCATGGCCAGTACTGCTTTGGCCCTGTCAACACCCTTTCGGGATGCGGCAAGATTTGCTTGGGCAGAATCGACTATCGCCTGAAAAGGGGCGGGATCAATCTGGTAAAGTGTCTGGCCGGCCGTAACATCAGATCCTTCTGAAAATAACCTTTTCTGTATGAGGCCATTCACCTGGGGACGGATTTGTGCGATCTTATAGACAGCTGTCCGGCCCGGCAATTCAGTGGTCAATATGGCTTTTTGTGTCGATACCGTCAGGGTGGATACTACCGGAACAGGTCGTGGCGGAGGGGCTTGCTGAGGGCGGTCGCACCCTGCCGGCAGAAAACCCAATAGCAGAACGATTAAAACAATTATTGATTTTGGTGATGGATTGTTTTTTTGCATTTAGGGGGCTCCAAAAATATACGTCAAAAAAAATGTATTTCAATTAACAGGTGTTTGGGATCACATACTGGCAAATCCTTCCAGAATAATATCCAGGACCTGATCTGGATCATCCGGGTAGGGATGCTGCTCCGGCGCTTCAATCCAGAGGGAAAGAAAAGCGTTGGTAATGCTTTCAAGACAAACAGCCAGATGGTATGGGTGGAATTTTTTTTTAAACCGTTTCTTTTTTATGCCACTTTCAAAAATTTTGACAAGCTCTTGTAAAAAAGTTTCGTGTTGTTTACGGATTTCAGAATTTACCCCTGCCATGACGTTAAAGCTTGCTCCCAGTGTTTCGGCAAAAAAGAGACGGACCATGGAAATATTATCATTGAAGAACCGGCCTTTAAAACGGATATAGGTCCTCAGTTTTTCAACTTCGTCATCCACTTCTTCCATGGACCTTGTTATCATTTCATGGAATCTGTCCCCTCCCTCTAGGATAAGGGAATTATAAAGGTCTTCCTTGTTTTTAAAAAACTTATAAAGGGTTCCGATGGCAAACTCGGATTTTTTTGCAATCTCGTGCATGGATACGTTATGGTATCCCTTTTCTGAAAAAAGTTCGAGAGCCCCGGCAAGCATATCTTGACGCTGTCTGAGTTTTTCTTTTTCTCTGCGGGAAAGTTTTTCTGTCTGCATTATTCGGCCTCCATTGATCAGGTTTTGCTATCGCAACAAATATAAAACATCATGTTATTATATGAATATAGCGTCACATAATAACATGATGTTTTATGTTGTCAATCTAAAAAAACAAGTGCACCAAATTGTTCAACCGTTGTTTGTAAGAATTTTTCTCTGGTCACTATTTTTGATTCACTAGAGTCGAAGACAGATTGAATCAGGAATAACAGCTTGTTTTATGTATTATTTCAGGCGGATTCCATTCTCTCTTAATTGTATAATCTCTTTTTTGTACAATCCTCCAACAGCTCTTTTAAACTCTTTTTTGCTCATGGAGAAAACCTTTTTGATCTCTTCAGGCGAGCTTTTATCATGGCAGGGTATAAACCCTCCGGCTTTTTTTAAAATGCTTAGAATTTTCTGGGCAGACCCCTGTACAGAAGTATACCCTGGTTTTTTCAAAGTCAGGTCAATTTTTTGATCTTCACGAACCCGCATGATATAGCCGGTAAGAGTATCCCCAATTGACAGGTCCTGGTATATCTCATTGAGATACATCATGCCAAAGTATCGATTATCGACTACGGCCATAATACCAATTTTGGTAATGGAATGGATAATGAGATCCACCTGCTGGCCCACCATAAGGTCCTTGGTGTTTTTATCGCAGTTCGAAGATATTTGAGTCGTGCCGTACGCCCGTTGTGTCTCGTTATCAAGACAGATCTTTGTCAGATATTTTTTTCCGGGGGTCATATTATCCTGCTGTTCATTTTTGGGCACCAGCAAGTCTTTTTCAAGCCCCCACTCCATAAAGGTTCCAAAGGATGTCACATCTTTTGCTGTAAGAAAAACAAAATCCCCGACAATGCCGGCAGGTTTTATGGTGGTAGCAACCAGCCGGTCCTCAGAGTCTGTATATACAAAGACTTCAAGGGTATCACCAATATTTAAGTCCTCGGAAACGTATTTATTGGGCAGCAGAACCCTGCCTTCATCATAACTTAGATACAAACCATAATCAGATTTGCTTTCAACAATCAGATCATTATATTTTCCAATTGCAAGTCCGTTTTTTTGTTCCTGATCTTTTGTTTCCTGGTTTTTTTGTTCTGGTTTTTTTATCTGCTGGTCTTTCTTTCTGTCCTGGGTAACTTTTCCAGCATTTTCCCAGGCATTTTTGATGTCTGACATTGGCCTTACCTCTCTGTAAATTTATCTGGCCATCATACCATATCAAAGAACACACTGCCACACGTACTTCATTTTCCTTTGACAACAAGGGGTTTAATAATTTTTGATATTGCAAACACATCTCCCCATGAATAATAATTCCATAAGGGTTTTCATTATGATTCCAATATAAATATATTTGATTTTCATTTCCACTGGGTATAGTATCTTCTGCAAAGCCTGTCACTAAACAGGAGAAAAAGTCATGAACGGAAAACAAAGAATCATTACTGCCCTTGAGAGAAAAGAACCCGATTGCGTACCCCTGTATATCCACGGTATCAATGAGGCTCCCATCATTGGAATTGGTAAGCACCTCACAGAAGGCCTTCCTGAACCACAGGATTTCAGGCTCATGAATGATAATGACAAACTCAAGCTTGTTGATACCCTGTTCATGATCCATGAAAATTTTGACATTGACGGCATTACAACATTTGAAATCGGCCATGAAACACGGGTTGATGACCTCCATGTCAAAGATGAATTCAATGTGATCTATAAATTGTCAGAATATGGCATTCCCGTGCCTGTGGGTCACCCCATAAAAACCTTTGATGAATTAAAAGCTTTTAAGCCACCTGTCCCGGGGAGAGAGGCATTGGGGCTTCTTGATCTCGCCATTGACAGGTTTAAAGGGGAAAAAGCAACTTTCTGGCTCATGCGGGGTTCTTTTGTCCGTTCCTGGCGTTTAACAGGCATGACAAATTTGATGAAGAGCATTTATACCAATCCTGAATTTGTCCATGCAGTTGCCCAGATGATGCTGGAATTCAATCTTGCCCAGATTGATCTGCTGGTTGAAGCAGGCCTTGATGTTCTGGTGATTGAAGATGATATCGCAACCACCAAAAGCCCCATGATATCTCTGGACCATTTTAAAACCTTTGTAAATTACTATAATCGGCAGATCGTTGACAAGGCCCATGAAAAGGGTCTTAAAGTGATCAGGCACTCCGACGGCAACCTCTGGCCCCTGATGGACACCCTTATTGAAACCGGCTATGACGGGATTAATCCTCTGGAGCCCCAGGCAGGCATGGAAATAAAAAAAGTAAAAGAATACTGTGGCGATAAAATATGCCTCCTGGGTAATATTGACTGCGTGGATCTTTTACCCTCAGGAACCGTGGATCAAGTTGAACAGGCTGTTATTCAGGCCATTGCCGATGGGGCAGAGGGTGGCGGTCTGATCCTCTGCTCTTCAAATTCCCTGCACCCGGGCGTTAATCCTGAAAATTGTATCGCAATGTTTAAAGCTGCACGCAAACACGGTCAGTATAAAAAGATCTTACACAATGACTAAAAAACAGTCCTGGACAATTTTCTGGCTGCTGTTTCTATTGTACATGTTCGATTACATGGACCGCATGGTCATTGTGTCGCTTTTTCCATTTTTGCAGCAGGAAATGGGTATGACCGATGCCCAATGCGGCCTTCTGGTGTCTGCTGTTTACTGGTCTATTCTGATTTTTTCTTTTCCTGCCTCTATCCTAGTTGATCGCTGGAGTCGTACAAAAAGCATTTCCATCATGGCAGCTCTTTGGAGTATGGCCACTCTGACCTGTGCATTCACAAAAACTTTCCCCCAGCTTTTTATCACCAGAACAGCCATTGGCATTGGAGAAGCAGGATATGCCCCCGGCGGAACAGCCATGCTTTCAGCCAATTTTCCCAAGGAAAAAAGAGCAAGGATACTTGGGCTGTGGAATGCATCCATTCCCCTTGGAAGTGCACTTGGCATTGGAATCGGAGGATTTGTCGCCCACAATTTTGGCTGGCGCCATGCATTCGGGCTTGTGGCCTTTCCCGGCCTCATCCTGGCCATTGTATTCTATTTTGTCAAAGATTATAAAACCATACAACTCACTAAAAAAGAAGAAACCGGCAAAGAAACAAAAATGCTGTTCATTGATATGGCAAGACAGTTTACCCATAATAAGACCCTGCTCTGCAACAACCTTGCTTTTGCCATGAATGTTTTTATCACTACTTCCCTTCTGACCTGGCTGCCCACATATTTTCACAGGTTTGATAATCTTGCCATGGACAAGGCAAGTATGAAAGCCAGCTCCATCATGGTCCTTGCAATCATTGGCGCACCCCTGGGCGGTTTTCTGGCAGATGCCTGGATGAAAAAAAGAGAAAACGCTCGTCTTTTATTCCCTGCTGTATCGTCCATTCTCACAGGGATTCTTCTCTTTGTCGCCTTTGCCTTTTTAAAGGGAAGCGCTCAATATTCTGTCCTGCTTTTCATCGGTATAACTGCCGTGGCCTTTGTCCCGTCCGGAGTGGCAGTGACCCAGGATGTGGTACACCCGGGGCTTAGTGCTGTCTCTTTAAGTTTGAATATTATCATTCAGCACCTTCTGGGTTCAAGTCTTGCTCCCATTGTAATTGGAAGACTTTCCGACACATATGGCCTTGATAAGGCTCTGACAATCCTGCCTGTATTTGCATTCTTTGCAGGGATTTTACTTTTTATCGGCTCCTTTTATTATAAAAAAGATATGTACCATTGAAGATTTATTCTTTTCTTAGATCCCTTTTTTATACTGGGTGTTTGTTGAGGGATGAATAATCTGTTTAAGTTCCTTTTCAGAATCAGGATTTCCATTTAGAAAATTTTCAAACAGCTTTATTATTTTTGATTTGTCCGCCGCAATTTTAGTTTCGGTTTTTATATCCCTTACATCAATGAAAAAACTGGAAAAGAGATCCGGTAAATCCATAACAATATCTGTATTCAAGAAATTGTTATTATTATAGATAGAATGGTAGTTTCCCTTTGTTTTTTTAATAAAAAGAGAATTCTTTTTTAAATTTGTAATTGATGAAGATTTATTACACGTTTGAATACATTCCTCATCCATTGTGCTTTTTTCACACCCAATAACCTGATGAAGTAAACATTGTCTGCTGGTCAGGAGTAAAATGGGGTGATAGATACTATAGTATAGTTTGAAATTTTCAGGAGCAATAATACTTTTTATCTGATGTTTACTGAGTTCATTTGAAACAAATGAGCCATACCCATTAAAATTTTCCTTTACACATAAAAGACCAAAGGAATTAACGATATTAAGATAGGGCCCTGCTATCCAGGGGATTCCTTTTTCATAGGCTTCATAGGCTATCCCTGTATTATTGGTTACAATAAGTTTTGGTTGCACCTGGTGAAGAAATTTCACCGCAGCCGTATAGTCTTCCCCTATTAAAACAGATGGGAACCAGGGAATTAATTGTTTGTTTTTTAGAAAAAAATCTATAAACCCGGAACTATCATTTTTTAAACAATTGGGAAGTTGAAAAAAGATCTCTGCAGAGGTTTTATCACAAAGATACAAGTCTTTTCGGGAGGAGATTAACACAGCAAGAGCAGGGGGTGGGGTAAATGTATTTAATTTTTGTAAGAAGGGAACTTCAATCGGATCAATAATTTTCTTTGAACCATGTAAGATGGATAAAATTCTTTTTCGTAGGGAAGTGACCTCATTAAACGATATAAAAAGATCTTTTTGAAGATTTTCTAGTTCCAAATGCTTAATATAATATTCAGTATCATTTACAACATCAAACCTTTCCAATAAAAAATTGTAAGTCAGACACTTGGCAATGCTTTGCTTGTTTTTTTCGGCAAGATTACTTTTAGAAAGTACAACAAATGAAATGTCAGGAGTATTTACAGATATTTTTAAAGGAGTATCCAGCTTTCCTGAAATGCTTATTGTTAAGGGGATTTTTGCTAGGCTTAATTGTTTAATTTTATTGTTAGCGTTATTTATAATTTCTGTTTTTTCTTCATAATATTTTATTTTGTCGTTTACCAGTTTTTTATTTGCTGAATCATTATTAATTCCAGAAAATTGTTTGATTGAATGATCCCGGGGATTATCAATAAACATATTTTTATTAATATTTCCCGTTAAATAGGAATTTGAAAAATCCCGGTTAAAGACTTTATAAAGGTCGCTATCATCATTGTTTAGCTTGTTTTGATCATAAAAATTATCGATTTGTTTTTTCCAGCAATTCACCACAGTATACACATAATCAAGCCCCTTGATTCTTCCCTCAATTTTTATTGAGGCGACCCCTGCATCTGAGATTTCCCTGAGATCAAAATAGGCTGAATTATCTTTAAGGTTAAGGGGGAAATTTTTACCTTCTGGTGTGGTTACATATCTATCCCTGCAGGGTTGGCTGCATCTGCCGCGATTTCCTGAGTTTCCTCCATGAACAGAGCTCATATAGCAAATGCCTGAAAAAGAGATGCAATAGGAACCATGGACAAAGATTTCCGTTAAAATATTATTTTCATGTCCAGTCAAGGCTAAGGCTTTTATCTCATTAAGATTTAATTCCCTTGCTATATTAACCCGGGCAGCAGTCAGTTTATGTAAAAATTTTATCTGACCTTCATTATGGGTATTACATTGAGTAGATGCATGTATTTCAAGATCTTTATAATAGGTAGATAATAAATAAAACAATCCCAAATCCTGAACAATGACACCATCGATTCTGGTATTAACGAGTTTGTTCAGCAGGTTGATAAGGTAGGGGATTTCACTTCCTACTATAAGTATATTAAGGGTCAGAAAAACTTTGCAATTATTTTTATGGGCAAGATGTAAAATCCCATTTAAATCTTCAAAATTTATATTTGCTGCCCGGTTTCTGGCATTCAATTTGTTCAGACCACAGTACACAGCATCTGCCCCTGCTGCAATTGCCGCCTTTATAGAATCAATATCTCCGCCTGGTGCCAGTAATTCAATTTTTCTTTTTATGGGGTGGGATTTTCTCTGCATGATTCTGGTCACTAGGCACGACGTTTTGTAAAGGCATGGACTCCCAGCCTTGCCAGGGTTTGGAAAACAGCTGCCCAGGCATTTTGATTCGGGTTTACTTTTTTACCCTTTGCAAGCTTTGCCAGTTGATATTCATACCATGTGATCGAAAGCATGACCATCCTGTCAACAGCTATAAATCCGGTTGTAGGGTTTTTAAGATTTGACTGGGTTTCCATGTCATTTAAAAGTTTTTCCGGAAAATCAGGTTCAATTGCCAGGGGCCTTGCAAGACCAATCATATCGGTCACACCCCTTTTTAATGCATCCTGCATGGCTGATCCTGAACGAAATCCTCCTGTAACAACAACAGGGACATTAATTTGTTTTTTTAGCTGATTTGCATATTCTAAAAAATATGCCTCCCGTTTTATTGTTGACTCTTTTGTCCTATGTCCCATCATGCGTGGACTTTCATAGGTCCCACCTGAAATCTCTATCAGGTCAATGCCATCTTTTTCCAATACCTTTGCCACATATAGGGACTCTTCAGTAGTAAACCCGCTTTTTATAAAATCAGCGGAATTCATTTTTATCCCCACTGGGAAACCTTCACCAACCGTTTTTCTTATGGCCCGGAAGACCTCCAGCACAAATCGGGACCGATTTTCAAGAGTACCACCCCATTGATCTGTCCTCCGGTTGTGATGGGGCGACAGAAACTGGCTGACCAGATACCCATGTGCTCCGTGGATTTGTACGCCTGAAAACCCGATAGTCTTTGCCAGTCCTGCACTGACCCCGAATTTTTTAATAATTTCCCAAATTTCGTTCTCAGATAACTCTTTGGGTAAATTGAACACCTTGTCCAATCCTCTTCCCAACGGTATCGCAGAAGGTGCTACCGGCGTTTTTGATAAAAAAGATGGGGTTTGTTTACCCGGATGGTTGAGTTGAATCCACAATTGTGTGTCCTGCTCTCTCCCGGCATCTGTCCATGCCTGAAACAAAGACCTATCGCTCTTGTCATCCAGAACAACATTTTTGGGTTCGCCAAGGGCAGAGCGATCAATCATTACATTACCGGTCACAGAAAGACCGGTTCCCCCGTTGGCCCATATCTTATACAGCATGGCCAGCTCTTGAGTCGGGTTATGATTATTATCTCCTAATTGCTCGCTCATGGCAGATTTAAAAATTCTGTTCTTAATCTGAACACCATTTTTTAGTATAAGAGGATCAGACAGGTTTGCTTTCTCAGTGGATTTCATTGTTGCCTCCCAATCTTATTTTAATCACGACGGCCCAGCAGCCTATGTAAATGCAGTGCAACCACCTGGAATCGCTAAAATAACCTGCCTTAAATGCCTTCCTATAGTTGGCGTGTTATGCCTTTGCTTTTGCAACCGTATATTGTAATATTTCAACGATCTGTTCTGGCGTTGTGGCCCATGCCATTGCCGCAGCATTCACTTCCTTGAGCGGGTGTATTATGTCTTCGCCATGCAGTGTGATATAAGGTTTGCCCAGGGCCGCACAATACCCGGCATCAAATGCTGCATTCCACTGTTTATACTTGTCTCCGAAACGTACCACAGCCAGGTCACACTTTTCAATCAGCACCTTGATTCTCATTGAATTTACCTTTGCAGATTTGTGATCCCGCCAGAATTTTTTGTCTTCAGCGCCCAGCAGGTCCCCGGAACTGTCACTGGCATCATGATCCGTGACTGCAGAAGTAAAGATGATGGGCAGGTCCTCAGCTTTACAGCCATTAATTATTTTTTCTCTCCAATCCGTATGTATTTCACCGGATAAATATACATTCCATTCCATATTATTTTCCTAAATTAAGTAATAAAACTTATTATCGCTGTCCCCCAAAGGCCTGAAAAAAGGTCAGAGGTGCTTTATTGGCTGTTTATGCTTTTCATAATGAGATGTTCTAGTGCTTTTAAAGATTTGCCGGTTGTTTTTTCTTTTTTGATATTTCTCAGGAGTTGCCTCAGTTTTTGTCGTTCCAGTCCGGGAAAGGCAGAGATAAATTCTTCCAGGCCAGCCGGGTCACCCTTTAATAGCCTGTCCAGCCAGGTCCTGGTCTCTTTGTCGATTTCCGATTCAATGGGAAGACCGGCGTCGATTTGTTGCAATGCATGGCGGATTGGTTCCGGGTCCACATCCCGCATCAGGGCTCCGATAAACTGCCTCTGCCTTCTGCCTGCAATGTTCGATTTAATGGATTTGGCGTCTATCAGTGCCTTAAGCAGAGCATCGGGAATATCCATACGTTTCAAGTGCTGGTTGGGCAGTTTAATGAGCTCTACTCCCAGTTTCTGGAGTTCTTCAGCCTCTTTTTTTATCTGTGTTTTACTCTTATCTTGAATATCTTTTTCCATGGTTACCGCCGTGAATAAAAGCCCGAAAGGATCAGGCTGTAAATTTATATCATATAACACAGGCTGTATTTTTTATAGAGTCTTTTTATTTTCCTACCTTGATGCTACAGATAACTTTTATATTTAAGTTGACAAAAAGTAAGTTCACATAATAAGCTTTGTAAAAAAATATTCCGTCGCCAAATGTTCCGTCGCTAAAAATGATTATTTACTTCCAAGGGATTATCTGCTGTATCACAAAATGGCGGATGGTCCTTGCGGGAGCCAGTCACATAATCTATTCACAAACAGCAAGGAGGAATTATGCGGGTAAAAAAATTAAATGTATGTACAGCAATTGCAGTTTCACTGATGTTTCTTTTTTCAACGGGGGCATTTGCTGCATCAACGTTTAAGCTTGGAGTATTGGGTCCCTTCACCGGTCCATCGGCTAAAACCGGTTCTGAATTCAAGGGATCTGTCACAATGGCCATGGAAAACATCGATTATAAAATTGGCGATTACAAGATAGAACTCGTCTGGATCGACTCCCAGTCAGACCCCGCAAAAGCCACAGGCGCCTATGCCGAGGCAGTGGAATCAAAAGGTGTCCAGGTGGCCATGCTGAATTGGCACAGTTCGGTGGCAGCGGCGGTAATGGATGTTGCAGCCCAATACAAAGTGCAGCATATGTTCGCTATGGGCGCGGCTGAGATTGTAAACGAAAAATACAAATCAAATCCTGAAAAGTACAGTTACTGGGCTGCCAAGGGATGGCCAATTCCCGGAGACCTTATTCCGGGTTATGTGGAGAGCATCAATGCAGCCGTTGCAAGCGGTAAATTCAAGCCAGAAAAAAAGATAGTAGCCATTTACGGCGAAGAGACCGACTGGGGCCGGAGTGTGGGAGCAGCGTTCAAAAGTGGTTTCCTTGCTACCGGATGGACTATTCTTTCCGAAGATTACTTCCCCTTTACCCAGACCGATTTCTATTCTCTTCTAAATAAGTATAAAAAAGGAGGAGCTGTGGTACTGGCCGGATCATCCACATCAGCACCTTCCATCTCGGCTTTTATCAAACAGGCCAGTGAGGTCGGACTTAAATCTGTACTCGTTGCCGACGGGTTCGGCTGGAATGGAGACTGGTATAAGATGACCGGGAAGGCTTCAAACCACGTATTGGATATGATCCCCCGGCTTACCACAAAGGCCGCCCAGGACTGGGCAAAATCCATCAAGGCCAAGTTTGGATACAACCCGAGTCCTTCTGCATCCGGGCTGTCATACGATTATGCCAATTTCTTCATTAAAATTGCCAAAAGAACCATAGAAAAACATGGAAAATTAGATACGGAATCATTCCACGAGGTCGTTATGAGCGAACTCAATACCGGCAAACTGACATACGGCAAGGCAGACGGTGCCCTTATCATGAATGAGTACAAGTATACCGCGAAAACCGTACCAGATCCTGTCATTGCTTCGGATGCTTACTTTTTCCCGGTTCTTCAATACATGAACGGAACAAGCAACATCATCTATCCGGATGACTGGAAAACAGGAGATTTTTCAGCCAAATAAATCCGGTTCTCTTTGATAAAAAACAGCGGGCAAAGGCAAAGCGCCTTTGCCCGCATTACATTATTCCTTGATTCCCAGTTCAGCCTCGGCACCTGTAATAATGTCGCGTACTTTCTTGAGTACCTCGTCTGACAATTGAGGAGGGGTATAGGTTTCAAGAATATGTTTTACCTCATCACGGGCCCGCTCATAGGCGTTCTTGGAACCGTCTTTCTCCCACCTGGGTCGCATCCTCCGGTCTATTAACTTGGGGGTAGTGGTCAGCCGCATGTTTTTAAAGGTGGATTCATGGGCAAGATAATCCTTAAAGGGTCCGATCTCCTTGATCGTATCCAGGCTAAGGGTTTCATCATTGACCTCAATTCCAGTCACCGCTCGTTTGATTAATCCTGCGACTTCATTGTCCAATACCAGCTGTGCCAGGTCGAAGGTGATTCCCATCTCCAGCATTCCCAAACCGTAAATAACGTTGCACCCTGACAACGCCGGAAGGAGAGCGGTGATGGTTTTTTCGTGACCCGACTGGTAATCGGTAATTTTGCTGTCGCCCTAGCCACCGGCGGCAAAGCAGGGCAGACTGTAGAACTTGGCTAATTTGGCCACGGCAGCACTGATCATGCCGGTTTCCGGTGATCCAACCGTTGCCGTTGCCTGCCTCAGGTCAAGGGGACAAGTTGAATTGCCATAGATAAAGGCAGCACCTTTTGTGACCAGCTGGCTTAAAATCAGGCTGGCCAGTATTTCGGCATTCTGCTGTACAAGAGTGCCGGCAATGTGGATGGGGGAAGATGCGCCGGACATGGCCATGCCAACACAGTTGACGGCTATGCCGTTCATTGCAGCCTCAATGATGATGTCGCAATGGTGGGAGGACAGCTTCAACGGGCTGATGGGACAAGTGACAAAGGTCAGGAAGGGTCGTTCCCTGAATTTTTCTTCACCACCGGCAATGGCCCAGCACATTTCCAGGATTTTACCGCACTGGTACCGGTCCACAGGTCCCAGCCAGTGATGCTTGGTGGTGTTGGTCAAAGAGGCTTCTGCATTGTGCAGGGCCTGGACAGAATGGTGTTTATCATGGGAAAGCATGCACCGTTCATAGGTTTCCACATTTTCCAGACAATCAATCAGCCGGGCAGCCATCTCCACGTCCTTTTTCGTGGTTTCGCGGTGTTCGCCTGTGTAGGGATCCACAAACATGATCCCTTCTCCAAAGTTGGTAAATGTGATCCGGTTGGCCTCTAGTGCCACATCGCTTTCCGGGATCCTGCCATAGGCGTGAAAAGTGTCTGGAGTCGAATTGATGGACTCTTCCACCAGGTAGTTGGGAAAGGTGACCACCTTGTCTTTTTTGTTGACATTGGCTCCGCCGATTCTGAAGATCTCCCTTGCCTCCTCGCTTTCCACGTATACTCCCGTGGTTTTAAGCACCTCAAGGGTCCCCAGATGAATTTCGTACAATTCATCATCTGTAAGGACGTTGAGGCTGAAGCCGCCGCTTTGCAGCCTGCCTGACTTAATAGGTCTTTTCATGCACTTCTCCTTTTTAATGTACAATTATAAATCAAAATACAAACCAATCCCCTTGTGCCAAAAATTTTTAAGCTTTGTTTTCAAAACCATTCCTGCCATCTGCTTTTCCGCATCATCAGGATTTTGAATAAATGCAATGGGATTGATTTTGCAGTCGGGGGTCCAAAGACCGAATGGTACTGTCTTTGCCTTCCAAAACATCCATTACTTGTTGCAGCACCTCTTTTTGCAATTGCCCCCATGTCTCATGGGTCCAGGCTGCCAAATGGGGTGTAATCACAACATTATCCATGGTTAAAAGTTCGCTTAAAGGATGTCCGGTTTTTCGAAGCGGTTCTACAGAAAAAACATCCAGTCCGCACCCGGCAATTGTTTTTTTCCTTAAAACTTTTAGTAATCCTGCTTCATCAACAATGGCGCCACGACTGACATTAATTAAAAAAGCGCTTGATTTCATGAGCTCTAAACGCTTTTGTGAAATGATTCCAGTTGTTCCCTTATTCAAAGGAAGACAAACGGCAACCACATCGGAAGAAGCCATCAATTGATTGAGTTTTTCGACTTTACAAACGCCCTGTTTGTTCATCACAGAAGCTGTGACATAGGGATCATAGGCTTGTATTTTCATTTTAAAGCCCTGGCACATGCGGGCCAATTGAGAATTGATATGACCTAGACCCACCATGCCGACAAGCTTGTTTTCAAGATTCCAGCCTTTATTTTTCCGGCTGGGTCCCATCCATCCCTGGGTATGGACAAACCGGTTGACCGGTCCGAATTTTTTCATACAATTGATGAGCAGCAGAAAGGCCCCTTCTGCAACGGCGGTTTGAGCGTACTCCGGGCAATTAATCACCCGCACACCCTCTTTTTTTGCAGCGTCAATATCGATTGAATCAATGCCCGTTCCCACCTTGACGATGGCTTTAAGTGTTGGCAGACCGACTTTGATCACCCGCCGTGTGACTTTTCCATAGGTTATCATCAAGACAGTGGCACCCTTGACGGCTTTAAGAAGGGTTGCTTCTTCTTCGTCGTTTGTGACAAGGACATCCGCCACTTTCCTAAGGCTGTTCAGACACTCCGGAATGGGGTATTCCGTTCCCGTGACCGGGTTTGGGCTTTCCCCGCCGGCTTTTATGACAATGGGGCGAGTTTCCATTGTGCTTTCTCCTGTAATGCCTTCAAGTTTGGGCACCTTGATTCTGGGATGAAACCACGGCTTTCAGGGTCGTGATATCCGGTGCAATTTTTACTGGTATCATTTCTCCAAATACTTCCACCACAAGCCTGATTTTATTTTTTATACACTTTTTGGGCAGATATGCAAAACCAATATTTTTAAATGTGTCAAGAACCATTTTGAAGAACTGGAACGGGATGACATGTATGCCTCCCGATATGGCTTCTGGCGGGCATAACCTGAAGGTCACACGTGGGTATCTTTTGGTTTTCTCATGCAAACGCAGGTAGTTTTGCCCTTCTTGTCACCATATTGTAGGTCTCTAATAATTTTTCATACTTTTCTTGACAAAAAGCGCCTTACTATCCTACTCAATAACTATTATTATACCCGTATGGACATTACTGCAACAGGCGGTTAAATAGACGGATAATTAAAATAGGAGTCCCTATGAATCATATTGACGGTACTTTCAAGAGCGTGCGTGACAGTAACATTTATTATCAGGCCTGGCTTCCGGATGGCGATGTAAAAGCTGTGCTGTTACTGGTCCACGGACTGGGCGAATACTGCGGACGTTACACAAACCTGGTCAACCACTTCTTACCGCTGGGTTATGCCATATACGGGCTGGACCACATCGGCCACGGCAAGTCGGGCGGGGAGCGCGAAGTCGTTGAAGGGTTCACGGACTACACAGACACGTTGACGCTGTATTACAGGATGGTCAAAGCCTGGCAGCCGGACAAACCTGTTTTCATCTTCGGTCACAGCATGGGTGGGTTGATATCCTGCTATCATCTCCTCGACCACCAGGCGGATTTTAAGGGTGCCGTCCTCTCGGCACCAGCGATCAAAGTCAGTGACACCATCTCTTCCATGACCATTATCATGGGCAGGATACTCTCTTGGATTGCGCCGAAAATGGGCGTACTGGGCCTGGATGCAAACAATGTCTCCCGGGACCCGGAAGTGGTCAGGGCCTATGTCAACGATTCGCTGGTCTTCCATGGCAAAACACCGGCAAGGCTGGCGGCGCAATTGCTGAAAGCCATGGGGCGCGTCACGGCAGAGGCGGATAAAATCACGCTGCCGTTTATGGTTGTGCAGGGGGGTGAAGACAAGCTCGTGGATCCGGGCGGGGCACAGATGCTCTACGACAAGGCTGGTTCCGAAGATAAGACCCTTGAAATTTACCAGGGGCTGTATCACGAGATCCACAATGAGCCGGAGCGTGCCATCATGTTCAAGGATGTGGAAACCTGGCTGGCAGCGCACATATAGGCTGGTACGTTCTGGAGTAGAAAAGTACTATACCAATGCTTTTTTTTGTCAGCATTGGTATCATTGCCGAACATGACATTTTAAAAGGCTGGTATCTGGACTTAGGTTTCATTGGGGGTGATAAAAAATTGACCATTTGCCGTTTAACGTTAAATACATGTGCTATGAATTATAAAAAAAATACAGTAAATACATGGATCCTTTTTCTGGTCTCTGTACTGGTTTTACTTTTGCCGGTAAAGGTTCCGGCAAAAAATCGTCCTTTTTATTTTGTCCAGATCACCGACACCCATTTGGGAATCCTGGAAAACAGGAACCGAACCCGAAAAGTGGTTGCCGCCATTAATGATCTGCCCATGAAGATTGTCTTTGTGGTTCACACCGGGGATATCTATGACCGGACAAGCCGGAAAGATGAGAAGGCTATTGCCAGGGCAGCCGAGGTATTCAGAGATCTGAAGCCGCCCCTGTATTTTTTGCCCGGAAACAATGAAATCAATCTGACCCGGGATACCCGGGAAAGCAGGAAACGCTATACCCAACATTTTGGTCCCCTGGTCTCCGGGGCGGAACACAATGGGGTTTACTTTTTATTTGCTTATACCGATCCTTTGAGGGAATCGCTTTCAATGGCAGGGTTTGATCCTGTCCTGGAAATCAAGAAGGGCTTGAAGAAAGCCAATGGGAAACCCGTTATCCTCTTTCACCATGGCCCCAGTGTGCGGGATTTCTATAACAACCAATACCACGACGGCTGGGAAAAAAAAGTTCAGGATCAATGGCAGGGTCTGGTGAATCAGGATAATATCAAGGCGGTGATTGCCGGTCATTTCCACCGGGATGAATTCCACTGGCTGGGGGATGTCCCCCTATACATCGCCGGACCAGTGGCTGAAAAGTATGGCCGGCAGGCCTGCTTCAGGATCTATGAATACCAAGACGGCAGGGTCGGATATACGACCCAGTATCTGGAATAACGCCATGCCAAAGGAAATTACCCATTTTTTTCTGGCCCACTCCCCGGGCGTCTTCCTATGCCGGGTTTGATCTTGGTGATAAATTCGCCTGTATCCAGCCAAAAAGGCGAAAGCCTTCCTTTTCAAGCATCTGTTGTATATCATGATCACAACCGGTCTTGATAAAATACGGGTCTTCAATGGGAATCTTTACCGCATTCATGTGCCGGCGAAAACGGTCATTAAGGGTTTCCAATACACCCACCAGCATAAAAAAATCAACTTTGTGACGAACCTTGTCTGCATTTTTTCTGGCCAGTTCATAAACACAATGTGCAGTGAAATAATCTATGTCTTTATGAAAATTTTCAATAAAAATGTCCCGGCGCATTGCCGTAAATGTTTTTAGCGTGTGAATGGCGCCATCCATGCTGATGCACATGCTAAAGTAATCCGGTAGTTTCAATGCATACCGTATGGCGCCCAGGCCCCCCATGGAAAATCCGGCAATGATCCGCTTCTCCCGATCCGGTATCACCCGGCAGGTGGTTTCAATATAGGGGATCAGTTCCTTGACCAGGTTGGTTTCAGCCGGCTTTTTGCCGTCTATGCTGTCAATCCACATGGAGTTGGCATACCCGTCAGGCGCCACGATGATCATGGGGTCTGTCAGGCCTTTTTCCCCCGCCTTTTCCATGTATTCTGCCATTATTTCAATGTTGAAGGTACAGTCTTCATTAAGACCGTGAAGAAGATAGATTATTGGAAATTTCCGGTCCGGCTCCTGGTGATATTCCCGAGGCAGATATATGCCGAATAAGATCTCTTTCCCGGTCAAAGGCCCTTCAATGGAAGTAAACTCAATATGCCCGTTCATGAAAAATAAAAAACCCCTTTTATTATACGGACCTGGTCCTTACGACAAACCCGTCCTTTTTTTGATGGCCTTTAAAACCGGATTCAAGAAAAGTTACCATCTGGCAAAATGTTCTTCAACCACACCGCCAACACAGGAAAGATGAATATCAGACAAGTCATTTGTTTTTATTACCCCGTCAAATGAACCACAGGGCTGGATGAAGTAACTCTGGATAAATCCCAGGTTGTCATTTGCCCGCCGGATCCCTTCAGGTTTAAATTGAAGACAGATCCGGCCATCACGACTTTTAATCTGCCAGGGACGGTCAGGATTTTTTTTGTCATAGGTAAAGGTGACGGCCTCTTGTTTACTTGGCATCCCATTTATCCAGGCTGTATTTTCCAGCAATCCGTTTTCATACACACCCGATGAAAAATTAAATCCGATCTGAGTGCCATCATCGGCCAGGCCCGCACCACAGGCCCAGTTCCAGGATGTCTGCCGGGGGTAGAATCCATTGGTCCAGTCAAATACGGCAAAGGTATTTTCAGGGGCAAGGTCAAAGGTCTTTTGATTCAACATGATTTTCCCCCTGGCTTTCAATCCTGCAGTTTTGGTTGTAAATGCAGATCTATGGTTTTCCATGGGCATTAAAAAGTGCATGGGAAAAATTCCGTTCTCCGGTTCAAACACCTCAATATCGGCTTTGAGAGATTTTCCCGGCAGATAAAAGGAGGCATTGATGGACTGAACCCCTTTCTTTTTATCCTGTAGAAGAGTAAGTCCTCCCCGAAGGCTTTTATAACTGCAGATGCCGTTTTCAGGGTTTCGATCGTACCGAACCTGTCCGATCGGGGGAAAGACAAGCGAGTGGTTCATCATCTGGTGTTGCTGCCGGTCAAACCCAAAGGCAAAAGCACTTGCAAGATACCCGAGATGGACCACAGCACATCCGAAAATGATTTCCGGGTGGATAATTCCCATATAACACCATCTTTTTTCTTTGATTCGATCCAGAGAAAAGAAAGAACTGCTTAAACCTAACAGGCCTCTGGTGTCAGGGTAATTAAAGCTGCCGGACCATTCGCCGTGGGGGATTGCCGGTGTCTTGTCAGGGTTGCCTTTTTCGACCATTATGTCATGACCTCTGTGTACCTGACTTAATAGGTCGCTTCATGCACTTCTCCTTTGTAAATGTACCATTATACAGAATCATCTTCTATCCTATATCAGGATACTTGGGGTACTATTTTCTGGTGTTGGAATATGGTATTGCTGTCGCATGATTGCAAGGGTTCAAATTTTAAAAGCCGACCCTGTCGCTTTACCTGATCCCAAGGGCCTGGTGGACTTCGCCATGACCCATTTTAAAATTGCTGATTAATTATCTTTTTCAGCCGCAACATCTTTGGCGGTTTCGAACTGACCGGCCTGGGCAAATGTGGCTCCTACCATAGCCCGCTCAAACCTTGAATACACCCTTTGGGCTGCCCGCAGTATTCGGTTTTCCTGATCGCGTTTCCTATCACAAGCCATATCAATTGTCTGAGTGAAAATTTCATGATCACAGGGTTTTTCTAAAAATTCAAATGCACCCTGTTTCATTGCTTCAACAGCCATTTTCAATGTGCCCTGGCCAGACAGAACAACGCATTCTATCAGAGGTTTGATTACCTTCATCCGGGTCATTACCGTTATGCCGTCTGCATCCTGTAATATGAGATCGATCACCGCAACGTCATATTTTTGGGTTTGCACCTCTTTTAGGGCCTGGTTCGCATCATAGCAGGCTGTCACCGTGTAGCCGTCCAGCTCCAAGCGTTCTTTAATTACATCGATAAGCTCTTTTTCATCATCTACCAATAAAATCCGCGCCTTTTTTCCCAATATATTTCTCCTTATTATGAAAATTTTTGATGTTGTATTGTTTCTGTAGAAAGTTGTCTTTCTTTCATACACTAAAAACGGGATTTTACCAATACCTCTATTAAATTCCGTGAAGCGGTTTTGTTCAGCATTACTATTATCAGATTCGGATATCATGTTGTGAATCCAGGAAACCTTTTTAAAAAGAATAATTCTTCATTTCTATTAGGGAGTTCTCATATTCCATAAAGTTCGTTGAAAAAAACAGAAAAAATGATATTATAAAAAGAGTTAACTTTTTTCAGGTTTCGTGAACAAAGAAAGGATGGTTGTGAAATCAAAAGCCCTTGAAATCAATCTCTCGGACACAAGAGCCGATGTCATGGTTGATGAAAAATATAAATTGCTGCTGGATATTTTTGACGGGTATGTGGGTATTTTAAACCGTTTGGAAATTTTTTTAAAAGAATTGTCCCATCCCTATCGAAACTGGAGTTTTATCATCAGTGAGGCAAGACATTTTGCCCTCCATTATTTCTATCTTTACAAGTCCCATCCTGACGGTGGAAAAGCCCTGGAGCTTTTTGTCGATATTTTTATCGCAGGTTTTGAGTCTCTTGTGGAACAGGATGCCAAAGCCGATGCTGCAGATAATTTAATGCTTTTGATGCACCATATTGCCAAGGAATCTGGAAAGGACCTGGAATCCTTTTTTCTGGTTCTGAAAAAAGGGGTGACCAGGATTCATTCCTATGAAGAAAAGGAGTTCTCTTTTTTTGTCTGCTCCTATTATCAGCCGGACAGGCTGGCCCAGGCTTTTCTGGAAAATCTTGCACAAACCAATAATTTTGAACGGGATGAGGATATTTTCTCGTGCCTGAACCGGCTGCTGATCAAGTTTTTTCAGGCCTCATTTTCCTATTGGCTGGCCCAGGGTGACCCAGTCCTATGGATGCGGGAAAATATTGATGAGTGGAGACTGAATTCAAGCCTTCTGGAAAAACTAGACAGTATTTCCCACTTACAATTGACTCGCTGGCAGTCAACCCTGCAGGATCTCAGTCATTCCCAGGACATTGGGAGTCGTGATACCACGGCTCGGCTGGTCCGGTTGACAGGGTACAGGGATTTTGTAAAAAAAATCAAAGAGATTCCCCGGCAAATCCTGGTTCTTTCCCAGGGCAAGACCTATGGCAAGTATTTTAAGCTTACCTTTCTTTTTTATATTATCCATACACCCGGGCTTTCCATGATCCATCGTGAGGCCCTGGGGGATATCCATCGGACATTGATTCATCTTATTGGTGACCGTGGGTTTAAAAAGGATATCAAGATTGTTGACCAGACTTTTTCCCTGCTTAAGGAACATAAGGGCCGTTTTCCCACCACAGTACTTGAGTGTATCCAGAAGATCGGCGATGCCGTGTATAAGACCGATGAAATTGAATTGATAAATCACTTTATAGACAGGGCCGTTGATCACGGGTTCCAGTTTCCCATGATCCAGGGGACTGGTGATGACTGGCAGATCAAGGGCAATATGGCCCATGTGAAAAATATCCGGATTTTTCTTAACCTGATCGGCCAGCAGCCCAAAAAATCCAAACGCCTTTTGTCAGCCCTTATTATTTCCCTGTCCATTGGCGGGGTTTTTATCCGGGACACAGATCTGTTTCCAAGGGATATTACAAAGTTTCTTAATTCAGATATTGAACCGGTTTATAATTTGCTCAAGCAGCTGGCCAGGCTTTTACCGACTTTTTTCAATGAGATCGGTGCCGAAGGTCAGCTACGGGATATCTCCACCCAGCTGGATGAGTCCTGCTATAGAAGGGACCGCCTTATTCATTTTCTGCGAAAGCAATGCCATGTGGAAAGCTCCAGCAGGATTGTGGATTTTATTCAGCAGGTAATGATATTCTGGAAAACCCGGGACAAGACCCCTCTTAAGCCCTATGTTCCCCCATCTATTTATGAGGATATAAGCCCCAGAGGCCGTTTTATTGAGGGCCCAAATAAAATTCTTTTTGCCCTGGAAACGGAAAAATTGATCCAGCCTGAAGACTATCTCATGTATCGGCAGGATGCCCTGGACCAGTTGGTTGACAAGGTTGAGGATGTCCAGGACCTGGATCGTTCAAGGGTCAAGCTTATATTACGATTTTACCGGTTGTTGAATGAAAAATACGGGATAGGTCATCTGGAACTGAAAGAGTATCTTGCTTCTTTCAGGGCAGAGGATCTGCCTGATCCCCAGCAGGTGATTTCAGCCCTGGAAGAAAAGGATCTGGAAACCAAAATTGAATTTCTGCTTACCTATATGGAAAAACTCAAGGAGATCATTCTTTCGGATAAGATTTTTAAGGTAAACGAGGCCATTTACCATAAACGTCATTTTGCAGTGGATATTCCCTCCATGTACGGCAGTTACAATGAAGCAAAGTTTGATGCCCTGGGATTGACCCTGCGGATTGAGAGCGTAGTCAATGTTCTGTTTGAAGATCTGGTCAATGGGATTGATTTGCGGTTGATTACCAAGCCCACCTTTGTAAAGATTTTCAGTATATTGATGTTGTTCAGGAAGGCCTTGAGCCTGGACGGCATCGTGTCCAACAAGCTGGATACCCAGCTGGAATTTTTAAAATATTCCGTGAATATCACCACCTGTTCCTTTACCCAGTACCTGGATATTTTCAAGGGATTTACCCGGGCCGTGGCCGATGCGGTAACTGGCCATTTCAATAATATCCATTCCAGAAATCTGGTCCATATTGAATCCAGGGTGGGAAAAAAGAAGGTTCTGGAAAAATATCTGCCCGGGGCTAATGCCATCAATGGTAAAGATATGGATACCAAGATGGCTAAAAAAATGGATCAGAGGGTGGCAGATATATTTTTCAGGGATCGCATTGCCACTTCCCTGGGCCTCCAGCAGATGGATGTTTTTTTGAACCGGATACTGCACACCTTGTTCCGGCAGTCTGAAAAACTCTCCCAGGACGAGTTGAGCGCCCTTCTTAATTATGATCCCAAATGTTCCGTTACGAATCTTGATGAAGAAGATCGTATTTCCAATAATATCATTTATCTGGGCAATAAGGGATGGAACCTGATCAGGCTCAGAAATCTGGGTATTGAGATCCCTAATGGGTTCATCATCACCACCGAGGTTTTCAAATGCCTGGATCTCATTAATAAATATCCGCCCGCCTCGGTGAATTTTAAACAGCATGTTGCATCCATGCTTTCCCATCTTGAAAAAAAGTGCAGGGCCACCTTTGGTGATCCTGAAAATCCTTTGCTTCTTTCTGTGCGCAGCGGGTCTTCCATTTCCCAGCCCGGGATGCTGGATTCTTTTTTGAATGTGGGGATCAATGAGGAAATTGCCAAAAGCATTGCAGAGAGAACAGACAATCCCTGGTTTGCATGGGATTCCTATCGCAGGTTTATCCAGGCCTATGGAATGGCCTTCGGTATCCAGAGGGATGCCTTTGACCATGTGATAAGCGCCCACAAGGAAAAGAACAATATCTCCTTTAAACGGTATTTTACAGGGGGCCAGATGAAAGAGGTGGCCATGGCCTATAAGCAATTGCTCATAAATTCAGGGGTTGATCTGATCGAATCTCCCATGGAACAGCTTTTTCTGGCCATTCACAAGGTCTTTTCCTCCTGGGATTCAAAACGGGCCAAGGATTATAGGCAGATAATGGGTATATCCGATGATTGGGGTACTGCTGTGACCATCCAGTCCATGGTTTTCGGCAATAGGTCACGGCAGTCAGGTTCCGGGGTGGTTTTCAGCCATAGTCCCAAACTGCCGGGGGATGCCATTCGGCTCTGGGGGGATTTTACCATTGGGAACCAGGGAGAAGATGTGGTATCGGGCCTGGTAAAGACTCTTCCCATATCAGAAAGCCAGAAGGAATTGGAGCAAAGGGATTCACCCATGAGCCTGGAGACCAAATTTCCTGAAGTTTACGAGCAGCTTAGAACCATTATCCAGCGATTGATTTATAAAAACGGATGGAATCCCCAGGAAATTGAATTCACATTTGAAGGTCCTGAAAAAAAGGATTTATTTATCCTTCAGGCCAGGGATCTTTCATTGAGGGACAGAAAAAAAATGACCCGGTTTGAGGCTGGTGACAGGGACCTTGCAGCTGCTTATCTGGGCCAGGGAATAGGTGTCAGCGGCGGTGCTATGAGCGGCAGGATTGTCTTTACCCTGGCGGAAATAGACGGGTTCCGACGTCAGGACCCGGATGCAAACCTGATTCTTGTCAGAAATGACACGGTTCCAGATGATATTCTGGAGATTGATGCCGCAGACGGAATCTTAACGGCCAAGGGAGGCTTGACCTCCCATGCAGCTGTGGTGGCTTACAATTTGGGAAAAACCTGTGTGGTCGGGTGTGAAAAACTTGTGTGTAATGAGCAGGAAAAGGTTTGTGAAATTGATGGTATGAAAATGAAGGTGGGTGACTATATAAGTATTAACGGATACAAGGGTTCTGTATATCAGGGTGAAATAAAAGTAAATTTAATCTAAAAAGGGATGAAAAAGAGACATGAATACAGAGGAATCTAAAGTTCTGGGTATTAATGGGCTTGGAAGAATTGGAAAATTATCGCTGTGGCACCATGCAGGCAGAAAATATTTTGACGAAATCGTGATCAATGTGGGCCGGGAAGTGGGAACATCCATGGAAGATATTATCCATTATATTGAGAGGGATTCTACCTATGGAAGGCTGGAAGCTTATTTGAACGGATACCAGGCTGAACCGGTCATCACAAATGTGGATGCAGCTGCAGGCACCATGGAGGTGAACGGTATAAGGGTAAAAATTTTGAAAAAACACAGGAATCCCAGGGACATTGAATGGGCAGACCACAGGGCCGGTATTGTGGTGGATACCACTGGCCAGTTCCTGGACCCCAACCTTGGGGCGGATGATCCCAAAGGCTCCATTCGGGGCCATCTTGAGGCAGGTGCCCAGAAGGTTATTGCCTCGGCACCATTTAAGCTGAAACAGGGTGCAACCATGCCCGGGGATGCAGTTACAACGGTCATGGGAATCAATGATAAGGATTATGATCCTATTAGCCATACCATAATTTCCAATGCCTCATGCACCACCACCTGCCTGTCCCATATGGTGAAACCCCTGCTGGATGCCTTCAGTATTGACAGGGTTTTATCCGCTTCCATGGCAACAGTCCATGCTGCCACAGGCTCCCAGCAGGTGCTGGACCGCCTGCCCAAGACCGGGGCTGTTGATCTGAGAAAAAACAGGTCCATCATGAACAATATTATTTTGACCACCACAGGCGCTGCCAAGGCATTACAGCTGGTTATTCCGGAAATGGCCACCATTGGGTTTATTGCTGAATCCGTGCGCATTCCCACCTCCACAGGGTCTTTGATCATCCTGGTGATGAATTTTCAGGAAGAGTTGAATAAAAAACCCATCCGCAGGGACATGATAAATGAAATTTTTAAGACAACTGCAGAGCAAAATTCCAATGGCTACCTGGTTTATACGGGGAAACAAAACGTTTCCTCGGATATTATCGGCACACCCAGGGCAGCTGCCGTAATCGAGGGCCATGAAACCCATACACGGACCGGATCTATCAACATCAATTTGGAACATATGAGTGGTATTGATAAGGATGTGCTTGACAGCATCAAGGACCATGTGGGAAGTATTCAGGTTACCCAGGCTGTGATTTACGGATGGTATGATAATGAAATGGCAAGCTATGTAAATATGCTTGGCGACCGCATAGTATCCATTGCAGAATCCCTGGAATAGGGTCGGAGTTATGCCTGCTTTCAGGCGGTTGTTTTTCCTTTTCTTTTTGATTTCACCAGGTGTGCTCTTTTCTTTTACCGGGGCAAAAGCAGGTTCCCTTGACCTGCCCTTTGCTCCGGGAGAGGAAATTACTTATAATGTCCGGTGGCAGCAGATCCAGGCTGGCACCGCCTGCATAAAAGTACTGCCCTTTGCCCGTGTGGATAATATCTCTGCCTTCCATTTTCAATTGTCTGCCAAAAGTAATAAGTTTGTGGACAATTTTTATAAAATTCGAGATGTGATGGAAGGCTTTGTTGATAAGGATTTTTCAGGTTCATTATTCTATAAACAGACCTCCACCGGGAAAAGAAAAAAAGAAATCCTTGTGGAGTTTTCTCTGGATAAACATGAGGTGGTATATTCAAATTTCGGAGGAAAACGAAAACCAATTAAAATTCCTTTGAACACCTTTGATCCTGTGGGAAGTTTTTACAGGCTGCGTACCCTTGATTTTGAGGTGGGAAAAACCCTGAATTTTCCGGTCACGGACGGGAAAAAATGTTTTCTTCAAAAGGGGGAGATCCTGAAAAAGGAAAGGCTCACAACCCCCTCAGGAACTTTTGATGCCTTTGTGGTGGTTCCCTCTGTGACCCATTTTTCCGGAGTCTTTGAAAAAAGCCGGGACCCCACGGTCCGGATCTGGATTAGTGATGATGAAAATAAAATTCCAGTCCGCATCCAGATCAAAGTAGTTGTGGGCAGCATTATATTTGATCTGGTCTCAGTCAAACCGGGGGAAGACTTTGTTAAAGGATATTGAATCCAGCCTCTTTCCAGCCGTGGATCCCTTTGTCCAATACTCTTATGCTGGAATATCCTTTTTCACTATATTGTACGGCAAGACCTGCCGCTGACTTATCATCGGGTCAACCTCAGTAAAAGATAATATCTGTATCCTTTCCAAGATCGGGCCTCATCTTTAAAAATTCGCTCATGGGTATGGCGCCTTCAAGGTGGGCCTTGCTGTTGAATTTTTCATCATCATAAATACAGACCAGAAGGGAGAGGCCATTGTCTGTCCGGGCTTTGGCATCTGCTGTGGATATCCGGTTTATGGTTGTCATTTACTGTCTCCTGAGGTTTATGGTGATTGACTTGGGGGTGAGGTTGTTCAATAATAGTATATCATGAAGCAGATCCGGGCAAATATATATTTTTTATTTTAGTGTTGAGATATGAGTTGTGAAAAAAATTGATACATTCAAATTTCACTATTCATAACTCAAATCTTACTACTTTCATATAAAAACGGCAGCATATATCTATAGGAGATGAGATTATGGAAATCCAATGGCTTGGAACCGCAGGGTTCAGGATAAAAACAGGGAATACCCAGTTTCTTGTGGATCCCTATCTTAGTCGAAACCCGGCTGCAGTTCCCGGGCAGCCCCTTGACCCAGAGGATATAAAGACGGCCTCCCATATTTTTCTTTCCCATGGCCATTTTGATCACACCCGCGATGTTCCCACCATGGCAGAACAAACAGGGGCCAGGGTGTATTGTTCCCGGGTTGCAGGCCAGACCCTGGAAAAAAAAGGAATTTCCCCGGATCTATTGGAGAAAATATCTCAAGACAAATGGGAGAGAAAATTTAAAGATTTTCGTGCCCGGTCATTTTTCAGCAGGCATGTAAAATTTGATAAAAAGCTGTTGATCACCACTTTGTTGAAAATTAATTTCAGGATACCCAGATACCTTCCCCTGTTAACGGAATTTCCCTGTGGCCAGGTGTTGAGCTGGCGATTTTATGTTGAAGATAAAATCATCCATTTTTTTGGCAGTGCCGGCTCTTCCATGGAAGAATTGGAAAGCCTTACCAGGCTTGATGAACCCGTGGATATTTTACTGGTTCCTTTACAGGGTCACTCCAATATCTGCGGGATTGCAGCCCAATATGTGAATATTCTGCAGCCGAAAATGGTGATCCCCCACCACCAGGATGACTTTTTCCCGCCGATTTCCAAACAGGTGGAGATTGATCCTTTTGTTAAACAGGTTTACAAAGAATCCCCTGGCACCCGGGTTAAAATCATGGAATTCAATGAAACTTTGATCCTGGAATAATAGGCTCTCCCAGAAAAAAACGCCTGGTCTTTGTATATCCCTTTGACAGATTTTCTTGTATCTGCTCAATCAGGGCATAGAGGGTGGGTACCACCACCAGGGTAAGTATGGTGGCAATCATGAGGCCGAAGATGACCACAATGGCCATGGACCTCCACCACTGGCTGGATTCGGAAGCCATGGAAATTGCCATGATATGGAAATCGTAGGAGATGCCCGTTACCATGGGCAAGAGTCCCAGAATGGTGGTAATGGCCGTGAGCATCACAGGCCGTAACCGGGTTGCTCCGGCAGATACCACGGATTCTTTTATACCCATGCCCGAGTCACGAAGCTTGTTGGTATAGTCGATTAAAACAATGGCATTGTTTACAACAACCCCTGCCAGGGAGATAATTCCCACTCCGGTCATGATAATGCCAAAGGGGGAGTTAATTACCGCCAGTCCCCAGAAAGCCCCTCCCAGGGAAAGGATGACCGAGGTCAGGATGATGGCAGGCTGGACAACAGAGTTGAACAGGGTGACCAGGATCAGAAAAATAAGGAAAAGGGCCACGATAAAGGCTTTTGATAAAAAGTCCTGGGCCTGCTGTTGCTCCTCATCCTCGCCCGTGAATTTGTAACTGTAGCCCAGGGGCATCTCCATATCTTTCATCAGCTCCTGGACCTGCATCCTTGCCACGGTCCCGGTGATTTTTGTTTCATCCACATTGGCCTGTATGGTCACCACCCGTTCATGGTTTTTACGGACAATATCGCCGATGGTCCCTGTATATTCAATGGAGGCCAGGGTGGTCAAAGGAACGATTTCACCGGTGGGTGTGGGGATCATGAGCTTGTGCAGCACATCTGCAACCTGGCGGTCGGATTCTGCCAGTTTGACAACGATGTCATAATCTTCATCCCCTTCATAATAGGTGGAGACCTCAAGACCGTTATAGGCAATTTTAAGGGCAGTGCCAATGGCAGAAGTTGTAAGGCCGAAAAGAGCTGTTTTCTGGCGGTCGATCTTTACTTCAACCGAAGGGAGCCCGCCCTGGTAATCATCACGAACATCCTTGACATGGGGGACGCTTTCCACCAGTTTTTGAATTTTTTCCGCAATCCTGCTCAGGATCGTAAAATTATTTCCTGAAATTTCAATATTAATGGGAGGCCCTGTGGGCGGCCCCTCCTTTTGTTCGTCCACGGTGATCTTGACCCCGGCTATGTGGGCGACTCTTTTGCGGATTTCTTCCAGGTCTTCCTTGGTTGGCGACTTTCGGTTTTCAAAGTCAATGAACTGGATACCTATATGGTTGGGCAGGTTGGAGTCAAAAACGGAACTGCCTGCATTCTGTACCACCCGGGTGTAGATATGCTGGATATTATTGATATTGGAAGGAGCCATAAAAGTAGTACCGTTGGCGTTTTCATGTTCCTGCATGGCAATGGCTGTCTGGTAGTCTCTGCTGTCGCTCCCGGAGATGGCCATTTCCACGGCTTTTACTGTGCGGTCTATAAAATTCAGGTGTGCTCCTTCCGGCACATCAATATTTACATATACCGATCCCGGGTCAATGGAAGGGAAAAATTCTACTGGTTTTTCAATGCCGATCTTGAGCATCCAGATCTGGAACAAAAAGACCAGGACAACAAATGAGGCCAGGAGCACGGATATTTTATGGTTCAGGGCATGAACAAGGGTTTTTTCATAGGTTTTTAAAAGGATCCCCTTTATTTCAATGGGATTTTCCCCCTGGGTATTAATATCTTCGGCTGAAAGCTTCTGCTTTTCTGGATTTCCCCGGGTATTTCTTTTTTTGGGCGTTACCTTCATGAAAAATGCACACAGGGCCGGGTTGATTATCAGGGCCACAAACAACGAAGATGCCAGGGTCACAATCAGAGTTATGGGCAGGTAATTCATGAACTCTCCCATGATACCGGGCCAGAAAATCATGGGGAAAAATGCGGCCACCGTGGTCAGGGTGGAACCGATGACCGGCCAGGCCACCTCTCCCGTGGCTTTCATGGCAGCTTCCACCCTGGGAACCCCTTGCTGCATATACCGGTAGATATTTTCAATGATCACAATGGCATTGTCCACCAGCATTCCCAGGGCCAGGGTCAGGGAAAAGAGAACCACCATGTTTAAGGTAATGCCCAGGGCCAGGAGTATTGCAAAGGAGAGAAACAGGGAAAAGGGGATTGCAAGGCCGACCAATAGAGCATTCCTGATTCCCAGGGCAATGAAAAGGACTGCCACCACCAGGATCAGGCCTGAAATAATATTGTTTTCAAGGTCAGCCACCATGGCCTTGATATCCTTGGATTTGTTCATGAGCTTTGTGATGGTGGTATTTTGGGGAAAGCCAAGGCTTGCCTTTTTAACAATGGCATCAATCTTTTTCGAAATAAAGATGATGTTTTCCCCCACACGTTTTTTAACGGAAATATTAATTGAGTCTACGCCGTTAAGCCTGGATCTTGAAGTCTCTTCCTTGATTCCATCCACAACTGCGGCCACATCTTTTAAATAGATGGGTTTGCCGCTGTGGGTGGCCACCACAAGGGAAAGAATCTCTTCCGGGGTTTGAAATTCACCCGGTACTTTGAGCTGGAATCTTCCGTCCCCCAGGGTGATGGCTCCGCCCGAGGTGTTTTGGTTTTCGCTGATCACAGCCTGCTGAAGGGAGGTGATGGGGATCTTATAATAGGCCAGCTTGTCCACGTCCACTTCCACCCGGATTTCCCGGTCTTGACCTCCGGTGATTTCCACCTCAAGCACCCCTGGAACCGCTTCAATATCATCCTTTAAATCATCGGCGATTTTCTTGAGGATTTTAGGTCCGTTGTCCCCGGCCAGGGAATAGACCACAATGGGCATTTCAGAAATATTGACCTCAAATACGGAAGGGTCGTTTTCAAGGTCCGTGGGCAGATCGTTTTTGGCCTCATCCACCTTGTCCTTGACCTTGGTCAGGACCTCGTTAATATCCGTACCCGGCAAAAATTCGACGTTGATCTGGGACAGGCCCTGGGAGCTGACTGAACTGATGTTTTTAACCTTGTCCAGGCCCTTGAGTTTTTTTTCAATTTTAATGGTAATGGCAGTTTCTATGTCCGAGGCTGAGACCCCCCGGTATTCTGTTCTGACAAACACATAGGGAATGGTGATGTCCGGGTCGCTCTCCCTGGGCAGTACACTATAGGCATAGAGCCCGATGCCCAGGATGATAAATGCCAGAACCAGGACGCTGGTCCTGTTTTTTATGGCAGCATCCGAGACAATCATTGGGTCAGTTCCTCCATCTTCTGGATGATCTGGATGACTTTGACCTTTTGTCCTTCCTCAATGAGACCATGGCCCACCACCACCACTTTTTCTCCTGGAGACAACCCCTTTGGGATCTGGGTTTTCCATCCGTCCTGGAAACCTGTGGTCACGGGCCTGAATTGAACCACACCCTCTTTTTCCACAAAAACCCCGATCTGTTTGTTGATTGTAACCAGAGAGTACATGGGAACAGCCAGTCCCTGGGGATCAAGGTTTTTGATAATGTTTACCCGGGCAAACATATCCGGCAGGATTTGAAGGTTTGGGTTGTCCACTTTGATTTCAAGGTTGTAGAGGCGAGCCATGGAATCGGCTGTCTTAAAAAGGTAGTGATAATCCCCTGTATAGGTTTTGCCGCCCAATGCATCAATGGTCATATTAAAGTGTTTAAGCCTGCGCACTGCATCCACGTCAGATTCAGGGATGCCCACCTGGATTTTCAGCCGGTCGATCTGGAGAATTTTGGCCACAGGATCGCCCACACTTAAAAAATTACCATTTTCAATATATACCATGTCCACTACCCCTTTCATGGGGGAGCGGATAGTGCACCGGCTCAAGTTCAGTTCTGCAGTGTCCATGGCAGCCTTGGTGGTCTTAACCCTTACGCTGGCATCATCCAGCTGGGACTGGGTAACAAATTGTTTTTTCGACAGGGCCGTGAATCGCTTTTCCGTGGTAATGGCTGTTTCATAGGAAGCCAGGGCAGAATCGAAATTGTTCTGATAATCCCTTTTGTCAATCACAGCCAGGATATCTCCCTCCTGGACCCGGGTGCCCTCCTCGATTTTTTTAATTGTGATTTTTCCCCTGATTTCCGAGACCACCTCCAGGGAGATCCAGGGTTTGGCAACACCGGGCAGGCTGATTTTTTCCATGATCATATCAGGAAGGATTTCCATGGTAATGACATTGGTCAGGGCCTTGGTTTCTTTCATCTGTCTGGCCTGCTTCCGGGCAAGATCTTTTTTCTGGGTGGAAATCTTCCTGCCTAGGGGGAGGATCACAAGGGCAATGACCAGCATCACTATGACAAAGGGGATGCTGTGCCATATAAAGCGCAGGAATGCCCGGGAAAATTTTTTCTTCTGATCTGGTTTAGATTTCATGAAATTGTCCTTATATATAAAAAACTCTTTAATAATATAACCAATCTGGCTGTTTTCAAGGGATATAATGTTTTTGTTTACTTGAAAAAAGTCTATCATCATAATATTGGTTAAGAAAATAAAAAAGCTTTGAACGGGATATATTTAGCAGGATAGATCTATATTCAAACAAACAAGGATAAAAAAATGAATGAAAATAACAAAGAATTTTTAAGTGATCAGATCATTGCAAAAGCCCTTGCGTTTGGTGCATCCCTTGCCGGGATAGCCAATGTTGAAGAACTTAAAAAGTCTCCCTCACATCTTATTTCCAAACAAATAACTGAGTATGGTGGTGTGGGAACCAGAAATGTGGAGGGGAAAAAGTCAGGTGAAGTCCAATGGCCGGAAAATGCTAAGTCTGCTGTTGTTATTGCTGTTGAACATCCCCTGGGCGCACCGGATATGGACTGGTGGGTCAAGGGCCTTACGGGTGGAACAAAGGGGAATGCCCAATTGATGGCAGTGTTTTCAAAGCTGGCAGACTGGCTTGAAACAGAAAAAAAGATTCCCTATATCAAGCTTGCCTACCATATCGAGCATGGTGGGGTTTATATGAAAGACGCTGCAGTCCTTGCCGGATTTGGATGTATCGGTAAAAGTAATATGGTGGTGACACCTGAATACGGATCACGGATTCGTCTCAGGGTTATGCTTCTGGACGAAGATCTTCCTTCCACTGGAATTCTGGGTTTTGATCCCTGCAAAGACTGCAAGGAGTATTGCCTGAAAGCATGTCCCCAAAAAGCATTTGACAAAAAGATTTATTCAGCTAAAGAATATGGGCAGGATGAATTACCGGGAAGAACTGGTGTATACAATAGGTCCCAGTGCAATATAGAGATGGAAAAAAATTCAACAGACGGTAAAGATGTTGAAATTAAAGGCACTGATAAAATTGGACGTGAGGTTAGATTCTGCAGGCGGTGTGAACTGGTCTGCCCGGTTGGAAGGCCTGAGTCGGCTTAAAAATAAAAAGGGGAATTAAATGTTTATCAATGGACAATGGGCAGCAGCAAAAAATAAAAAAGAATTTTCTGTTTTTAATCCAGCCAATGGACAACTGATTGCCAAGGTCCCGGATGGAGGAGAAGCTGAGGCTCAAATGGCTGTTAAAGCGGCCCATGAAGCCTTTAAGATATGGTCTGTCCAGACTGCCTATCAAAGATCTTCCTTTTTATACAAAGCCCATGGGTTGATGATGGAAGATCTTGAGCACCTGGCCCGGGTGATGACTGAAGAACAGGGCAAACCCATTCAAGCAGCCAGAAATGAAGTAAAATATGGAGCTGATTTCCTTTTATGGTTTGCGGAAGAGGCAAAAAGGATTTATGGAAGAACCATTTCTTCTTCAAGGGGGGATCAACGGTTTTTTGTATTAAAACAGCCTTTGGGGGTGGTGGCGGCCATTACCCCCTGGAATTATCCAATATCCATGATCACCCGCAAGGTCGCCCCTGCCCTGGCAGCTGGATGCACAATTGTTCTAAAACCTGCCGAAGCTACCCCCCTTTGTGCCATTGAAATATTTAAACTGCTTGAAAAGGCAGGGCTTCCCAATGGTGTTGCCAATTTGATTACCGCCCGTGATCCAAAACCGGTTGGCGAAGTTTTCATGACGGACAAGAGAATTGCAAAACTGACCTTCACAGGTTCCACCCAGGTGGGGAAAATGCTGGCCCAGGGAGCGGCAAAACAGATGAAGAGGATCTCCCTTGAACTTGGCGGCCATGCACCTTTTATTGTCTGCAAGGATGCCGATCCTGTCCAGGCTGCCAAGGGCCTGGCCCTGGTTAAATTTTTAAATACAGGCCAGGCATGCATCTGCCCCAATCGAATTTTTGTTCATTCCACCATGAAGCAGGCCTTTTTAAAAGAGCTCATGGGAAAAGTATCCAAAATGAAAGCCGGATCAGGAATAACGCCCGGTGTGAGCATTGGTCCCCTGGTGAATTCCGCAGCTGTTGAAAAAGTGGACAATCAGGTAAAAGATGCCATTGATAAAGGAGCTGTGCTTTTGGCCGGTGGATTCAGGCTGGAGGAAAATGATCTTGATAAAGGTGATTTTTATTCACCCACTATCCTGGACGAAGTGACACCTGAAATGCTTATTTACAGGGAAGAGACCTTTGGCCCTGTGGCCCCCATCATCAGCTATGAAGATGAGGACGACCTGCTTGACATGGCAAATGATACAGACTATGGCCTGGCTGCCTATGTCTATACCAGGGATCTTGCAAAGGCAATGAAGCTGTTTGAGGGATTGAAATTCGGAATTATCGGAATCAATGACATCAATCCAACCTCGGCTGCTGCCCCCTTTGGCGGGATGAAAGAGAGCGGCATGGGCCGGGAGGGCGCCATGGAAGGCCTGGAAGAATATCTGGAAACAAAACTGGGGGGATTTTCTCTGAGATAGCCCATATTGAGAAGGACCTAGGATTATATTTTTTCTCCAAAGGATTTGATGATGTGTTCAGAAAAACATTCTATGATTTCCGAAGTCGGTTTTTTCGTTTTATGTTTTTGCATGATAAATCCAGGATCAGCAGCCCAGACAACTGGGCACAACCACAGAGAATACAACATTTTAAGTAGGAAAAGGGTTTAAAAATAGACAGAGTGCGTTTTTTGGCCTATCCAAAAAATGGCTAAATCTTGTGCCTGCTTTATCGGGGGAGGATCAAAAAGATATCCGGGTTCCAATAAAGAAGAATTTTAAAATATTTTTTCCTCTTTAAACGTCACCATACCTTTCTCAAGAAAGATTCTTGTCAGAAATAAATGCATATTCTCACGGCCCAGGTTTTCATAATACAGGAACATATTGTCATCGTTGATATGATTATTAGAAGACAAAGAACCACACATAAACTGGGTAAAAGAATTCCCGTTATATAAATCAGTCGTTTGCATGATTTCCAGTTCATGGGTATGGCCGCAAAAAACATTTTTAATATTATGCTCATGAACAAAATTAATCATGGAAGAGGAATTTTTTAAAGGACACTCGTCAGTCCCCAAGAGGGAATGGTGGATCAGCAACAGGGGTAAATCATATTCCATTTGTTTAATTTTCTTGGAAAGTGCTTTCAGAACTTCTATTTCAACATATCCTTCATCTCTGTACAATTCATTGGAATCAATGCTGATAATCAAAGCAACCTGGTTATTTATCGAAACGGATTTAATAAAATTGATGTCTGTAAAATTGTCCCTGACCTTGGTTATTTTCCGGTCCAAAAACAGGTGCTTTTTTTTTGTTTTCTCCATTTCAGGGATGTAAATGATTTCGGGATTGTAAATATGTTTTCGGAATAATTCATGGGAGCGCATATTCCTTTTGTCATGGTTGCCAATGATAGAGATGATATTTTTACACTTGATCGATTTTAAAAAGCGTCCTGCTTTGATATATTCATCTTCCAGCCCATCCGTTGTATTGTCTCCGGTATTGATAACGATATCCGTGTCAAATGAATTGATCTTTTTTATCAGAATCTTGTCGTTTCCCTCCCAGTGGCGGGGACCAAAATGAAGATCTGAAATGTGTAAAACATTCATGCATGACTCCTGATTAACAATAAAGGTTATAACACTTTAGATCAAAATACTTTCTTATAACTATATTGATGCATACGCAATGGGTAAAACCATATCCCGGCAATTTTAAATATAGCGCTTAATTGTCTCTGGCCGTTTTATTTTATCAAAATTTAAATCATATACTGTTTGTACAAGGTTTAGATCAACGGTTATGTGCTCTTTTTTTTATAAGTTGCACTATGGATAAGAAATAGGTATCTTAAGTGGTTATCTACATTGAAGATTGTACAATCGATGATCTGGAAGATGAATATGCAAAGGTTATCCTTATCGTAAAGCCTTTTAGTGTAAAATCCTCTTTTGGGGCAAAATTTTACCGATTACCGGTGCAATGCCGGTAAAAAGCGACAATGCAATGATATTCCACTCCTTGTATTTGTTTTATTATTGCCATTTTACTCACACTTAACTAAGGAGATGAAAATGGAAAAAACAAGTAAAAAAGACACAAACTCACTCACCAGACGATCATTTATTAAAAAATCTACAACCCTGGGTCTTGGTGTTTATGCCACTGCCAGCATGGGGCCCTGGTTTATTAAAGATGCATTGTCATCTTCGGGCAGCTTGAATCTTTATACCTGGCCGGATTACTCAAAAGCCGAAGTCATCAAAGCCTTTGAAAAATCAACCGGCATCAAGGTCAAGGTAACCAACTACTCCTCCAACCAGGAGTGCATGAATAAATTGCGTGCTGCCCGTGCCAAGGGATTCGATATCGCCCAGCCCTCCATTACCGAAATCGCTTTGCACATGGAATTTGAATTGTACCAGGCAATTGACGAAAACAAAATTCCAAACATGAAAAACCTTCAACCCTCGTTTTATGAATCATCTAAAGAGCAAGGGGGTGTTATTGATGGCAAACGCATAGGTCTGCCCTATGACTGGGGCACAGAGGCGATTACCTTTAACACTGATAAGCTAAATTATAAGTATGGTGAACTCTCCTATGGAACCATGTGGAAACCTGAGTTTGAACAAAAAGTGACCTGTAGGCCGCATTCGGTATTTGTTGGTGCTGGATTATACCTGGATGCAACAGGCCAGGTTCCCTCTAACAGGATGTATGATACCTATGAGAGTGAAGCAAAAATGCGTAAGGTATATGATGAAATTCTCAAATTCTTGATTTCCAAGAAAAAGAATATCAAAATGTTCTGGAATAACGCCCAGGATCATCAGCTCGCATTTTTGCAGAATGGCTGCTTAATCGGCCAGACCTGGGACGGTCCTATTCTGACCATGAAAAAGGAAGGAAAGCCGGTTACTTATTTGGCGCCAAAAGAAGGGGCTATGACCTGGGTTGATTCCATGAGTATTGTCAAAAATGCCGAGAACCTTGAACAAGCATATGCCTTCCTTAATTGGGCCTATACACCCGAAGCAGGGGCGATCATGGCAAAATCCACCGGTTACAACAGCCCTGTAATAGGTGTTGACAACCTGCTGGATGAAAAGACCAAACAGGGGTTTAAGGATGCCTATCCAGGCAATGCCCTTGATAACCTGTGGTGGTATCCAAATGAACAACCGTGGTTTGTTCCGGCGCGTACCGAATACAGGGATAAATTTCAGGCAGCCTAAATCAGGGGAAAAAGGCCCATATCCTGTTCCTAAGTTTTCCTGCAACAGGGTCTGCGGCCTTTTTTGTTACCCAAAAAAACAGATGCCAAAAAAATATATGCCAAAAAGGCATACGATAGAAAAGAGACGATTGTTTCAAAATTATAACCATGTAAGGGATTTATAGGATGGGCCAAGAGGTTGATTTATCGGGTGTTAACATGCGTTTCGGAGAGGTTTACGCAGTTCGTGATATAAATGTACATATCCAGGCCGGGGAGTTTTTCAGTTTTCTAGGACCGTCTGGTTGCGGTAAAACCACATTGCTGCGTCTGATTTCAGGCTTTATGGATCCCAGTGAAGGGCAAATAAAGATCGGTGGCAAAGACATGCGCGGGATTGGACCGAACCATCGTCCAACCGCCATGATATTCCAGAACCTGGCCCTTTTCCCCCTGATGACGGTGGAAAAAAATATCGGATTCGGTCTGGAAGTACGCCGCGTGCCAAACGCAAAACGAAAAAAAAAGGTGGAAGAACTCATTGAACTTGTGGATCTTAATGGAACAGGCGATAGAATGGTCAGCGAACTCTCCGGCGGGCAAATGCAGCGCGTGGCCATTGCCAGGGCGCTGGCTGTGAATCCTGCGGTTTTACTGCTTGACGAACCCTTGTCCGCCCTGGATCTGCGGCTGAGAAACCATATGCGCGCGGAGTTGCGTAAGATTCAACGCCGCACCAATGTCACCTTTATTTATATTACCCATGATCAGACCGAAGCTCTTACCATGTCTGATCGTGTGGGGGTGATGTCCATTGGCAAGCTGGAACAGGTGGCTAAACCTGATATTATTTACAACACCCCAAAAACGTCTTTTGTGGCATCCTTTGTCGGTGAAAGCAACATAATTCAGGGCGATATCATCAGTATTGATGGTGACTATGCGGTCCTTAAGACAGCTACCGGATCATTTGTCTGTAAAAATCCCCAGCACATGGAAACAGGAGAGACCGCCACGGTTTTTATCCGGCCGGAGACCGTATTTTTAGCAAAAGGCCCCGATGCAGAGAACCTATTGACCTGCCGTACAAAGACCATCAGTTTTGAGGGCGCCTATGCCGTGGTGACACTTGAGACTGAACAGAGGCAAATATTTACCATGCGACTCAATAACGATGGTTCAGTTCCAAGGATCGAGGAGGGTGAACATATCAAGGTGCGGTTCAACCGGAAAAATGCTTTTTTATTAAAAAACGGAGGCACCGCAATTGCGTGATTTCTGGAATACTGCCTTAAAAGACCTCGGTAAAATAGGCATCGCATATATTCTGATTACAGTGGGTGTCTGGGTGGTGTTCATGATTTTAATCCCCCAGCTGATCATGTTTGATTATTCATTAAGGCCGATGTTACCCTTGCGGGAAATTGGCGGGCCCAAAGATGTATGGACCCTGAAAAATTATATGGTGTTTTTTTCCAATAGATTGCACATGGCGATTTTTTTTAAAACCATATGGTCCAGCCTCATCGTAACCTTGACAGCCCTTGCCATCTGCTACCCAATAGCCTTTTACCTTGCCAAAGTGGCCAAGGGTGCCAAAGTCGGCTTGTTGATGATAGGATTAATCATCCCCTATTGGATCAATGAATTGCTGCGGCTGTTTGCCTGGCAAATCATCCTGGCAGATATGGGCATCCTGAATCAATTGCTCATATTTCTTGGAATTATTGTTGATCCCATTAATTTTCGTATGGGAAATGGGGCCGTTATTCTGGGGATGACCTATGCCTATATTCTTTTTATGGTTTTCCCCATATACAATGTCATGGAGAGTCTGGACAGAAATCAGCTGGATGCTGCCCGGGATCTTGGGGCATCCTGGCTGCGTATTCACTATAAAATCGTCATGCCCCATGCCAAACCCGGTATCGCCGTCGGCTGTACCATGACATTTATGCTGGCAGCCGGAACCGTTGCTGCGCCGCAGCTTTTGGGCAGCCCCAGCAGTTTTTGGTTCACCCAGGTCATCAACACTAATTTTGAATGTGCCAACTGGAATCTGGGAGCGGCCTACGCAACAGTTTTAATGCTGCTTTGCGTTATCTTTATGTTTATTATGCTTAAACTATTTAAAGTCGGTTTGAAAGAGCTTACCCAATGAAATCATCCAAATCCATTTTCAGAATTGTGACCGGCCTGTATCTGGCCCTGTTTTTTGCATATATGTTTTTGCCCCTTATTTTTATGACAATTATTGCCTTTAATGCCAATGATATTCCCCAGATTACTCCCTGGAAGGGGTTTACACTGATGTGGTTTGGAGAATTGGCCAAAGATAACCAGATGTGGAGTGCCCTTTGGAACAGTTTTATTGTTGCATTTTCAGTGGTCGCAATTTCTGTACCCATCGGACTAGGCGGGGCTCTGTTGCTCACCCGGCTGCAGTTTAAGGCCCGCAATTTTGTATACGGAGTCCTGGTGTCTCCCATCCTGACCCCGGGTATCATCCTGGGAATTTCTACATTTTTGTTCTGGGACAGTTATATGAATATTCCCGGTGGTTTATGGACCGCCATTCTAGGTCAGTCGACCTTTATATCCTCTTATTGCATGCTTCTTATCATGTCCCGGGCCCAGCGCTTTGACCTGACCCAGGAAGAGGCTGCCTTTGACCTGGGAGCCACCCATCGCCAGGTATTCTGGAAAATAACATTGCCTTTTTTGCGGCCTGCCTTGATCTCGTCCATGGCCCTGGCTTTTATGCAGTCTTTTGATAACTACAACACGACCTTGTTTGCCATTGGTGTTGAGCAAACACTGCCGATTTATATTGGCACCAAATTACGTAGTTTTATCAGCCCGGCCATGAACGCCTTGGCCGTGGTTTTTATAGTCTTGACCGTTATCGGTGCGATTGTCTACGAGTACAGACGGCGACGCGAAATGATCAAAGCAGGGATGAAGATAACTCCCGAGCCTGGTGCTCCAGCTCTTCGTATATGAGCTTTACAGACATGACTCCCCTCTGTGTTTATTCGGTCCTGCAAAGTTACCAAAAATTGTTTTTTTTGGCTTCTCAAGCATTTAATAAATCAACTTTGTATTTTAACCAAACTCACATTATACAAAAATATTATAACACAAAGGGAACAAGTCCTTAGCCTGCTTTACTCAAGAGCACTTATAACCAGGAGTCAAATCGGGCAATTTGCCGAGTATTTCTTTCACCAGTCCGGATTTTTGAATATTTTTAAAAAACCACATCTTGTATAGACTGATGGTTCATCATCAGATTAAAAAATTGGGGCGGGGTCTGGTGACAGGGTAAAATTCGCAACAAAAAAAACTCGCTACATAATTGGAGACAAAAAGTAACCAACGTTGACTCTGAAATGGCTTTGACTATTACGATTTCCCCAACCTCTGGATTTTAAATATAAGGATTATTATTAATAGCGGTGGATAGTGCGTTTATCTATTGATACCTGAAATGCTCATTTACAGGGAAGAGACCTTTGGCCGGATGAAAGAGAGTGGCATGGGCCGGGAGGGCGCCATGGAAGGTCTGGAAGAATATCTGGAAACAAAATTGGGGGGATTTTCTCTGAAATAGCCCATATTGAGAAGGACCTATGATTATATTTTTTCTCCAAAGGATTTGATGATGTGTTCAGAAAAACATTCGATAATTTCCAAAGTCGTTTTTTTCGTTTTATGAAGTACAACATTTGAGACCGGCAATACAGGCAGTCCATTTTCCAATCCAACTATTTTTAAATCTGATGGAACATTGCTGCAAATGATTGGTGCAATTGCAAACCCGGCTCTTACAGCATCTATGAGCCCTGATACGCTGCGGCTCACATATACAATCCTATAGCTTATCCCGGATTTTTCAAGTGCCTCCAGGGCCCATGACCGGAATATGCAATCCTCTTCAAATACAGCTAGGGATATGGTTTTATGTTTTTGCATGATAAATCCAGGATCAGCAGCCCAGACAACCGGGTCATGGTAGATAACCTGGCCCCCATCGCTTATCTGGGTGCAAATTCCTATATCCAGGTTTCCCTTATCCACAGCCTCTTTGATTATATCGCTGTTTTCACATCGCATTTCCACCAGAACATCCGGATAGGCCGAAGCAAATCGGGCCAATAATTTTGGCAGAATTCCAATGGTATAATGCTCCGGGGAACCAAACGGGATAAAACCCTCCAGGTCAGGTTTTGACAAGGCCCGAATTGCATCGTCATGCTCTTTTACAATTCTCATGGCATATTTGATGAGAATAGATCCTTCAGGAGTCAATTTCACTGTTTTACCAATTCTATCAAACAGGTTTTTGCCGATTTCATCCTCCAGCCATTTAATCTGCATGCTGACAGCAGACTGTGACCGGTTGACTTGGATACCTGCCCGGGTAAATCCTTTTGTCTCTGGCAGGGCAAGAAATATATTATAAAAATTACAGTGGGAAAATAAGTTATGATGCCGGTTCTGGTTCATATATTGTAATCTGAGTATTCAGACTTTAATCCCAAACACCACAAGATATGGTGTTTGGACAGAATTATAAAATCAGAGGACTGCTCCTGCTATTCTACAAATTTTAAAAATCTTTAACTGGAAAGACTATAGCCAGAGTAGCCAGTAGTGTTCATTCAATTTGCCATATCAACTTGAATGTGGAAGGATGGGTTTTATTCAGCTTGTCAGGAAATATAGTTGAACGCCACGATAACCGATTTGAAAGTGGAGGCGTATTTTTTCAGCACTATCTCTTTCCTCTTCCTTGTGCCTTCGACTACCTCCAATTTGAATTAAACATAACATAAGTAACAAATATTCTTTTAATTCCAAGCAAACCAAAACTCAAAGAAACTTGCATCAAACTGAATAGATTTTTATAATTTAAAACCTCCCACCATATTTTTTAGTTTCTCAGCAAGTTGAGAGAGTTCAGAGGCACTGTTTTGCACTTCACTGCTGGAGTCTGCCATCTCGGTGGATGCCTGACTGACAACAGTTATATCCTTTGCTATCTGGCTGGATACTGTAGAACTTTCAGCCACATTTTCATTGACTTCGCTAAGACCCTGGGCAGCTTGAGCCACGTTGGATGATATCTCTTCAGTGGCGCTTGCCTGTTCTTTTACAGCAGTTGTGATACCTGTTATAGTATCATTAACGTTATTTATAACCCCGGTTATCTGTTCAATCTGAGTTACAGTGCTTGAAGTAGAACTCTGAATACCATCAATTTGATTTTTAATCTGCCCGCTGGCTTTTGCAGTCTGCTGGGCTAGTTCTTTGATCTCATGGGCAACAACTGCAAATCCTTTGCCAGCTTCACCAGCCCTTGCAGCCTCTATGGTGGCATTTAAAGCAAGTAGATTGGTCTGGCTGGCAATATTGGTGATCACCTCTGTTACTTTGCTGATTTCCTTTGCAGCCACACCAAGTTCTTGTACCTTGATTGTAGCACTTTGAGCTTCGTCAACTGCTTCTTTTGATACATCCCTTGCTTTTGTGGTACTTGCATTTACATCACTTATGGTGGAAGTCATCTCCTCTGCTGCTGATGCCACAGTGTTTATATTGGTGCTTGCCTGTTCAGTGGCTGCAGCAACAGAATTCATATTGGAACTCATCTCTTCTGAAGCTGTGGCTACAGTGTTTGACTGGTCAGATACATTATTGGCACTGCCGGACATCTGTTCTGCAATTGCAGACAATTGTGTAGTGGCTGAAGCCATGGTTTGTACTCCCTGTACTACCTCTTTAAACATTCTTTGCAGTTTAAGAACAAACAAGTTGAAAATAGTTGACAATTGCTGCAGTTCATCATAGTTGGACATTTTATAAACTTCACAATCCTCACAGTTTGTTATTCTGCCACTGGTAACCTCAACACAATCAGGATTTTCTGACATAGTACCGCTTATCTCCCAGCATAGACCATTTTTCCCAAAGCTGCTGCAATCTGATTCATTACAATTTAAAACGTCGGAACAGTTTGGACAATCAACTGCAAGTCGTTGGGTAAGATCACCTTCACCTTGAGCAAGTTCTTTCAGGTTCGCAACCACAACTTTAATCGGGGCCATGACCATTTTCACAAGAAATAGTGCTATCACAAAAATAACAATACTGCTGACAAGCATTATGAGTCCAATGATTTTTTGCATTACTTTCACAGGAGCCAAAGCTTCAGCTTCATCTATTTCCGCCATCAAGGTCCACTGCAGACCATTTACTTTAACTGGTGTATAGGCAGAAAGCACTGGGTTGCCGTTATAATTCATTACGATTTTGGCATCACTTTTACCGGCCAGGGCTTCACGACTTGCATCTGTATCAACCTTACCTTTTTGCTGATTAGCAAAAGATGCTTTGACTGTATGATTTTTTGGATCAAGAAAAGAGTCTGAACGCATTAGTTTATCAGGACCTACCAGATAGGTTTCTCCGGTTTCGCCAAGGCCCTCGCGCTGTTGCATAATATTGTTAATGGCACCAAGTGACAGCTGCATGGCTACTACCATCTCTATTTTCCCATTATGGACAACGGGCTGGGCTATAAAGGCTGCAGGTTCACCATTGCTCGGGGCATAGGGTTCAAAATCTGCTACACCATATAATTTGCTCTCCTTAACCCCGCGGAAAAGTTTACCAAGGTTAGATTCAGCATATTTACCTTTCTGAAAATTGGTCTGGTATTCTGCCTTTTTTGCTGCACTATAAAAACAGTAGCCATCGAGATTTATTAAAAAAAGATCATAATATCCATAAGTATCAACATATTTTTTATAATACTCTTTTCCCTCTTCATCAACTGGAACAAATGCCTCTGCCAAATCTATCTCTGTAAGGATTGCCCACTTAAGCCCCATGATATTTAAAGGAGAAGCTGCTGAAAGTACAGGGTTCCCGTTATAATCAATAATCACATCAATTTTATCTTCTCCAGCTAAAGCCCAGCGTGTTGCCTCAGTATCCACCTTGCCTTTTTCAGGATTTGCAAAAGAGGCTTTAAAAGAGTCTGAACGCATCAGTTTATCCTGTCCGACAAGATAAGTCTCCCCTGTTTTCCCCAAGCCGGTACGTTCATCCATTATAGACTGCAGTTTTTCCATTGAAATCTGTAAAACGACAACTCCGGTTTGCTGTTCGCCAGATAAAATGGGTGCTGCCAGAAAAGCTGCCGGCTCATTATTCCTTGGGGCATAGGGGACAAAATCTGTCAGAATGGTTTCTCCCTTGCTTGCTTTGTTAAAGGCATGGGCAAGACCTGAATCTTTATAGGGACCGGTTATAAGATTTGTTTTGTAGTCTGCCTTCTGTGCCTGGGTATGTACAACGACACCATCCATATCAATGATAATAAAATCATAATAACCAGTAGCATTAATAAAAGCATCGATAACTGAAGCAAAAGATTTGAGTTCTCGTGATATATAGCCTGATTTAAACCTGGCCTGATAATGCATCATGCCTTTAGTACATATTGAATTTCTCTGCTGGGCTACAATATCAGTCTGCCATTGAAGGGACAATTGTTTCAACGCTTTTTTTTTGTTTTGCTGGATAGCTTTAAGTTTACTAAAAGCCTCTCTTCGAAGGGTTCCCACTGTCTCCATCAAAACCTGCATATCCCCCTGTCTCTCTTTGAAAAAACTCTCGATTTGGCTTTTCTTGATTTCACGAATACCGGTCAGTTGATTAAAACTTGCACTGGTTAAAGCAGTATTAGATTTTTGTGACGAAATCAATCCACTGATAACAAGAGGGACAATACCAATGAGCAAAAAAGCCAAGACCAGTTTAACATTGATTTTTTTTAAACTTCTAAGAATTTTCACCAATCTTTTTCCTTTATTCATCTATATTTATGTTTGAGGTTTTGTATGTGATTCTTCATTCATATTAAATTTTCTGGAAGTTTATAATTTAATTTTCCAATCAATTTTTGAAGCTGTCGGGCAAGAGGGATTAATTTATCCTCTGTCGTAGTTACATGTGTTCTATTAACCTACCCAAATCTATCGATATTCTGGGTATTGTAAATTAAATTTACCATATATTTTGATCTTTTAAACTATAGAATAATAGTTCAAAAGATTGTTTTTGCAGTTAATAAAGTCTCAATCAAATTTTTTATTCACAAATATTATATTAAATTAATATAGATTAAAAGAAGTAATTTTTCTTAAATATTTATTATATTTTTAATCCAACCTATGCAAATGTACTTTTTCCGTCAGTCCAAACTTTTGAAATATTTCCAAAATACTACATATAGTAAAGACAGATTTTTCACCCCCAGATTAAAAGGTCAATTATATAAGAACAAAAAAAATTAAATCAATCACACTCTAATTAAATCATATTGGAGATACATTTGACAGGCTTTTTCATTTTTTTGCAAGCTGGAAACTTAACAATACTTGCAACAATTCATAACTTTTCAAATATTCAACCATTCAAATAGTATCCTTGGAAACAATACGCTTGGTTGGGAATGGTTCAACCTGTATATTGGAATTATTGAAAAAATATCTTATCCAGCTTCAAAATCGTGTTTTTGAAAGGGAAGGTACCAATGTCAGGGTATAGTTTGAAAGATAAAGAATTTATATGGATTTTAGCTTTCCTATGATCAAGGTTCTTCTGATAATGCCGAGGGTTCTTTTTTCCTGCATGTGGCTTACCATATTTCCGGTAAACCTTTCCGTTGACAAGGGGCAGTCTATTAAATGCGTGATCTTCCATCCGCAGTTTTTAAGCAATTTCGCATACTCTAAAACCAGGATAGCGTTTTCAGGATTTTCATCAAAAGCTGGGATACCCTGAAAGTCTCTGAAGTCTGCATTAAGAAATGCAATGCGGGTTGATGGTTTTGAATGTTCTTTCATAAGACAGAAAAGATCTTTAAATATTGGGGTTTTGAAAAATCTGAAATACTGCCTTTCATGTAATGGTCTGCCATTTTTTTAAAATAAGGTGGATCAAAGAAGATCATGTCAGGTTTTTTACCAGCCGGAACCAGCCAGGCCAGGTTTTCAGATTCCCACAAAAAAAGTTCTATTTCAGGCCTTGTTTCAATCCTGTCAAAAAGATCAAAAGACCAGCATCTTCTGTTAAAGGCAAGACAGGTAGATGCAACCCACCCCCGCCTGCCATTGGATCAAACACAAGATCGTTTTCGATACCCAGACGTGTCATCAAAGCGACCTTAATCCGGGTGGAAAATTCCTGCTGAGGATTGTCTTTTTTCTGGGTGACCTCGTGAAAAACCTTGTCAGATACCTGTTCAAGCCTTGCCAGTGCTTTTGTTTGCGCTTTGTTCAGGCCGTGTCTTACAGAAGCGGTTTGAACTATTGAGGGAATGTCGGTTAATAAAA
>Ga0307988_1000126_pt1 | contig 60083 bp, 55 predicted proteins | sample EllFjometagen183_FD_203166 | JGI IMG/M metagenome (GOLD analysis project Ga0307988, IMG submission 203166) | Marine microbial communities from Ellis Fjord, Antarctic Ocean - #183 | ecosystem: Environmental > Aquatic > Marine > Unclassified | place: Southern Ocean | collected 2014-10-08 | reverse complement strand
ACATTCACTATTCTCTAAAAAATGCTTCATTGCAGGAACTATCCCAATGGTAGAAACGGTAATTTTACGTTTACTAAAACCCATGCCCCAATCGGCTGTAAGTATTTCCAGACTTTGCATTACAGCCTCCAAGTTATCAAAGGGTTCTCCCATCCCCATATAAACAATGTTTGAAATCTCATGCCATTCGGGCAAGCTACGAATTTGGTTAACTATATCACCTGCTGTAAGATTAGCTTTTAATCCCTGCCTACCAGTCATACAAAACAAACATCGCATTTTACATCCTACTTGCGACGAAACGCATAGTGTATTACGGCTGCTTTCAGGGATATATGCTGATTCAATGGCACCTGTTTCTCCAATATCAAACAAGTACTTTTTTGTACCATCTTCTGATGTTTGAACAGTTGTTGGTGGTTGCAGACCAACTATATAGTTTTCCTCTAATTGCTGTCGTGCCGTTTTCGAGAGGTTACTCATCTCTGAAATGGAAGCAATATCTTTTTTATATAACCAATCGGCAATTTGCTTAGCTGTAAATTTAGGTAATCCAAGTTTGGTAGTAATTTCCTGAAGTTGTATGAGAGTAAGTCCGAATAGTTTTTGTTTCATAATCAATTACATAATAGTACAATTGTTAATTATATAATAGCACTATTATATAATTTATTTTCTCCTGCAAAATTACGAAAGAATGACTTATGAGGGGCTCTATTAAAAAACCATTGTAAAAATTGCCCCTTCATCCTGCTTTGAACGCACACTTATGCTGCCCTTGTGCATTTGCATGATTTGCCTTGATAGGCTTAATCCAATTCCTGAGCCATGCTTTTTTGATGTAAAAAAAGGCATAAAAATTTTATCCAGAGAATCTTGTTTAATACCCTTACCATTATCTGCAATTTCGATGGTGGTTCTATTATTTAAGTTTACAGATGCAACAATTGTAATTTTTCTTTTGGGATTACTCTTTTCCAATTCTGATACGGCATCTATGGCATTTAGCAATAAGTTTATTAATACCTGATCGATCAAATCAGGGTCGGCAAGAAGCTTTAAATCTTTTGGAAATATTTTTATTACAATTTCAATATTACTTTTTTCTATTTTGGGACCTAGCAGCTCAATTGCCCTATCAAATAATCCTGAAACATGAAAATATCTGAAGTTTGGTTTTGGTATTCTTGTTAAGTTCCTGTATAGTTCAACAAAATTAAGTAAGCCCTTACTACGATTTCCTATGGTTGTAATTGCCTGTCTAACATTTTCCATGTCTTCTTTAAAATCATCAGTGGAAGGAGGTTCTGTTTCATGATTTTTAAGAATGTCTCCAACGGTTTCAGAAAGCGATGATATAGGTGTAATGGAATTCATTATTTCGTGAGTAAGTACTCTAATGAGTTTTTGCCACGATTCAATTTCCTTTTGCTCAAGTTCGGGATGAATATCTTGAAATGAAACAAGTATAAACTCCTCTCCACGCATCCTAAATTGTGTAGCATGCATTGATAATTGGAGTAATTCATCAGCAACAAACACTTTTATTAATGATTTATCACCTGCATGCATATTAAGTAATTTATCGGGTAACTCATCGTCAATGACACTTAGCTCACTTATATTTCGTAATCGTGGTAATTGCATTAAACGTTTTACAGCATTATTAAAAACATCAACAGTGCCATCTTTTTTAAAAACAATTATACCAATACTTACATGTTGTATTACTGTTAACAGATAATTGAAATGTTCTTCTTTTTCTGTTTTATTCTTGTTAAAAGCTGAAATAACTTCATTAAATTCTTTGTTGAGTTCTTCAAAACTTTTTCCCAATTGATTGTCGGAAAATGAACTTGTAAAATCTGCATGACGTATTGATTCAAAAAAGCGAGCAAGTTTGATATTTGTTTGTTCTGTATAACGAATTAAAGAAATAATTTGAGCAATAAATAATACAGAAAGTATTATTGAACTGATGGCATATGCTGTTTGCTGATGAATAAAAAATATCAGCATAAAAGTTGCCACTATTAAAATAACCCTAACAATAACTTGTATTCTAAACCTGCTATAGACCATACTTTTCAATTCTACGATAAAGTGAAGCACGAGTTAGCCCTAATTCTTTAGCAGCCCTGCTTATATTACCACCATGTTTATCAATAACTTTTCTTACTAGCACTTTCTCAACTTCTTCAAGGCTAAGGTTATCTGCAGAAAAACTTCCACTATTATTATCTTCTTTTTCTACAATAAAAAAATCATGTGGTTCAAGTATAATCGATTCACTAAGTATCACAGCTCTTTCAACAGCATGCTGAAGTTCACGAATATTGCCAGGCCAGTCATGTTTTTGTAATCGTTTCATAGTTCCTACACTTAAGCGCTTTTTTGGAACTTTATATTTATTACAATATGTTTCGATAAAACTATCAACTAGCGGTTCAAAATCTTCCAATCTTTCCTTTAAAAGAGGTAGTTTAATTTCTACAGTATTTATACGATAAAGTAAGTCTTGCCGAAACTTATTTTCGCTAACCATCTGATAAAGAGGCATATTTGTTGCACATATCAACCTTACATCAATATCTATCTCTTTACTCGACCCAAGTCGTACTACTTTGCGTCGCTGAAGCACGCTCAATAGTTTTGACTGTAACGAGTGACTAAGATTTCCAATTTCATCTAAAAAAATAGTTCCTCCTTTAGCAACTTCAAATCTACCTGCTCTGTCTTCTTTAGCATCAGTAAAAGCTCCTTTTTTATAACCAAAAAGTTCACTCTCAAAAAGACTTTCGGTAATAGCACCCAAATCAACGCTTATAAACACATCTTCACTTCTATTTGATGCCCTATGAATAGCTCTGGCAACAACTTCTTTACCTGTACCATTTTCGCCTAAGATTAACACATTAGCATCTGTAGATGCAACTTTATAAGCAATTTTCATTACCTTTTGCATTACTGGAGATGAACCTATCAGGTTACTGTGAGCTTGGTTTTGGTCAGCAATAAAAACTTTCTGCTTAGATTTTAAGTTTTCAAGCTCAACTTTCGATTCACGAATTCGTAAAGAGGCTTGAATAGTTGCCAGTAATTTTTTATTATCCCATGGCTTTAGAACAAAATTTGTTGCTCCTTCTTTAATTCCCTGAACAGCAAGCTCTATATCACCATAACCGGTAATAAAAATAATAACTGCTGCTGGGTCATGTTCCAGTATAACATTTAACCAATGAAATCCTTCCTGACCACTTGTGGCATCGCGTGAAAAATTCATGTCAAGCAATATCACATCATAATTCTCATTATTAAGAATATCAGGTATCTTTTCAGGATTTTTCTCGGTATGCACTATGCTAATGTGTTGGCGAAGAAACATTTTTGCTGCCAACAATATATCAACATCATCATCAATTATTAGTAATCTAGCGTTAATTTTGCTCATTTTTAATGGGTATATACTTATGATTAAAAATCATAAATTCGTTAGCAAATTTCTATATCCAAAAAATATACCAAATTGTATAATCCTTGTATATGGTGCAAAGTCAAATAATGTTTTGCTAAAATTACAAATAAATGTTCACCTTTGTACAAATATATGGACGATTACGGACACAAAATGTTACACTAATAGGTAAAATAAATTGTAAATATTGCATTATCAGCTTAATATAGTCAATGGCATAGAATTAGTTAAAGTTTGTTAATGCATTAATAAATATTACCAATTATGATAGAAACTCTTGAACTAACCAAAACGTTTAAGGCCGAAAGCATTGAAACAATTGCTTTACGTAATATTAACCTTAAGGTTGAAAAGGGAGATTTTATTGCTATTATGGGCCCTTCGGGTTGTGGAAAAACCACATTGCTAAATCTATTAGGTATGATTGATAATATTTCGGGTGGTAAATATTTATTTTTTGGTCAGGATATATCAAAATTATCTGAAAGAGAAAAAGCTGGTATTAGAAAAAGAAATATAGGGTTTGTATTCCAAAATTTTAACCTTATTGAAGAACTAACTATATATGAAAACATTGAATTACCATTACTTTATTTAGGTTGGAAGCGTAAAGAACGTAAAAAACGAGTGGAAGAAATTATTGATAAGATGGGAATTAGTAATCGCAAAAACCTGTTTCCGGTACAGCTTTCGGGAGGGCAACAACAACGAGTTGCAGTTGCAAGGGCTGTGGTTTCAAATCCATTATTATTATTGGCCGATGAGCCCACAGGTAATCTCGACTCAATGAATGGTGAAGAAGTTATGACTATGCTAAATGACCTTAACAAAGCAGGAACAACAATTGTTATGGCAACACACTCCAGGCGAGATGCATCATATAGTCGGCGTATTGTACACCTATTTGATGGCCAAATTATTAATGAGAATTTAAATAAAATGGTATAGAGGTTAAAGTCTGTAAAATTAAAAGTTATTTGAGATTAGAACGAAAAAGTGATAGGTAATTATTTTAAAATAGGATATAGAGTGCTTTTGAGACAAAAGAGCTACACATTGCTAAACATAACTGGTTTAATAATTGGTATAGCTGTGTTCACATTTATTTATCTATACATACAAAGCGAAATACGTTACGACACGCAATGGACAGATTATCAATCTATTTATAGAGTTACTAGTGAATACACCGTTGATGGCAAAACTGAAGAAATTGCTTTATCACCTTTTAGAATTGCTCAAGATTTTAGAAATGAATTTCCAGAAGTAGTTTCTTCAACAAACATGTTTTTTACCGATCCTTCTGATATTAATGATGTTTCATCTGTTACTTATCAAAATGAAGTATTTGAAATATCAGATATCACTCTTAGTGATCAGCATTTTTTTGAAATATTTGACTATACTTTTATAGAAGGGGAAAAGGATTCGGCATTAAGCAAGCCCAACACGATGGTTATTTCTTCAGTTATTGCTTCAAAAATTTTTGGCGACCAACCCGCACTTGGAAAAAAGCTAAGTACTGTTGTTCGCGGATATACTGTTGTTGGTGTTTATGAAAATAGTAATCTCCCAACCCATCATAATTTTGATGCCATAGTATCAGTATCTTCACTAGATAAACCAGGATACGATAGACTAAAGAAAGATTGGTATTGGCTTACTTGTTATACTTATATTAAAATTGATGATACAACAAATATAGATCAGTTAAATTTTAACTTTAATGAATATGCTGATACAGAACGGATTATATCATCAAAAGATGAGCTATTAGATATTGATGGATTTTTTGTTACAAATTTTGAACCTGTAAGTAATGTTCATTTTAACACAGATTTGAAATATGATTCACCTTCAAATACTGATATTACATACCTATATATTTTTGGAATTATTGCTGCCTTTATTTTACTAACAGCATCTATTAATTATATAAATCTTGCTACAGCGAGGTCTCTAAAAAGAGCCAAAGAAATTGGTGTTCGCAAAGTTCTTGGGGCAAGTAAAACACAATTAATTATTCAGTATATCAGCGAATCGATGATTATTACTTTTATCTCATTTGCGTTGGCTATGTCGCTGGTTGAATTTCTTATGCCACAATTTAATCAATTAATAGGAAAAAATTTAACGCTTGTTGGTAGTATTTTTTCCAGTAGTGGTATCTTATTTGGTATTATTCTAATAGCAATGATATTTATACTTGCTTTGGTAGGTGGTAGTTTTCCTGCTTTTATACTTACCTCGTTTAATGCAGCATCAGTTATTAAAGGCGATCAGTTTGTTATGAGCAAGTTTGGTAATCAACAGTTTTCAGCAGGATTTATGCGCCGCTTTTTAGTTACTGTTCAATATATAGTTTCCATTGGAATGATAATATCAACGCTTATAGTTTATGCTCAACTCGATTTTTTAAAAATGCATGACCTTGGGTTTGAAGAAAAAAATATTATTGTAATTAACACTCCACACGATACAACGTTTAAACTTCGATTTAATAAATTTATTAAAGCTCTTGATAATAATGATGCAATTTTAGAGGTTTCGTCAGCATCAAATCTTCCGGGCTACACCGAAGGAAAAATGATTTTTTATGTTGGTGATACTTCTAATCAAAATGCTCAAGCATTAAACTTCTACAGAGTTGGAAATAATTATTTTGAATTATTACAAGCCCCATTAGTAAAAGGAAGACATTTTTCAAACTTTTCTTCCAACGATACAATTAATAATTATATAATAAATGAAGCTGCTGCTGATTTTCTAAATTTGGATACAATAATTGGAATGAAATTAAATATTTCTTTTGAGAGGAATTTTGAAGCTGGTGAAATTATTGGGGTAGTTAAAAACTTTAATTTTTCATCATTACATCGTAATGTTGAGCCATTGGTTTTTTTATTAGCACCTGATATGGTTAGATATGTAATTATTAAATTTAAAGACGGAAGTAATGAAGAAGCTATGAAGCATATTCATAGTGTGTGGGAAGAATTCAACGAAGGGAGCTTTTTACATTCCACGCTTCTTGAAACAAAACTTGAGAGTTTGTATAATCGTGATGAAAAGATGTTATCTCTATTCATTTACTTTTCTGTTTTTGTGATTTTTATTTCTAGTATAGGCTTATACGGATTAACATCATTTCTAATTCAGCAACGAACCAAGGAAATTGGTATTAGAAGAGTGTTAGGAGGATCGGAGTTACAAATAATGATTATGCTGGCAAAAGTATATTTACGAATAGTATTAATTGCAGGAATTATTGCATCAGCCGTTGTATATTTTTTAATGACTAGCTGGCTTGATACATTTGCATATCACATTTCAATAAATGTATGGTTTTTTGTTTTTGGAATTTCAATAACCTTGATAATTGCACTTTCTACTGTTATTATTCGCTCCTTTAAAGTTGTAAATGAAAGTCCATCAAGTTCTTTAAACTACTCGGGTTAAGTTATACTACCTAACAGTTTATTTAGCTCATCTTGCTTAAATGGTTTTAATATTACATCATCCATACCTGATTTAAGATATAGCTCTACATCTGTTTTTATGGCATTTGCAGTAATAGCTACAATTAACACACGCTTTTTAATATCATTATTCTTCTCGTAATCTCTAATTCTTTTTGCAGCTCCAACACCATCCAGTACCGGCATTTGAATATCCATAAGTATTAAATCGTACTTAGTTTTTAAATACATTTCATAAGCTTCCTGACCATTATTGGCAATATCGTTGCCGTACCCAAGCTGTTTAAGAGCAACAGTAGCTACTTTTTGATTTATTAAATTGTCTTCAACAAGCAAAATTTTAATGTCTTTATTTAGATTATTAGAAGTCACATCAGAACTAATAACATCAACTTTATCATTAATGCTATGATTAACAATATTATCTACTATGGTATTACTAAGTAAAAAATCAACATTGCCATCAAAATTATTCCGAATTTCTTTAAGCAAATCATATATAGAAACACTTGTTTCAACACTTCCAACATACTCATTATTATAAAATAACGGAAAAATAAAACGATAACTATTAACTATTCTTCCTTCTTCGAATCCTTCAACATATTTATGGTTTTTTGAAATATTTTCAATTGACATTCTATATCCCTTCAAGTCATCACCATATTTCTCGGGCTTATGAAATCTTAGTAAACTATTACCATTTTTATCATGGAAATGAAAAACCCTAAAGTTTTTAAACTTAATAATCTTATATATATAATTGAGTTTATCGTATAGCTAAAGTCTGTAGCTATCAGGATTCTTTGAATTGTTAATCTTATAAACCAGCTCTAGTATCTCATCGTTATTAATTATGCTATCGTAAATAGACCATGATAAACTACGATAAGATGCAATTGAGGCATCATAATTTTTTTTAATATAGGAAATTTGAGTAACAATTGCAGAATTGATATTTGTCTCACGATTATAGTAAATGTTGAGATTAAGTACCGTTTCGAGTATAATAAAAACAAGGAGACTGTAATAAATATTTTTCCTGTTAATTTTCACTAGAGGCGGTTATTATTATTTATCTCCAAAGATAGTAAAAAAATAAACATTATACTATAGTTAGACTTTGGTTAAACATTTGTTTATTTGGCACTTTTAAAATAAAAAATTCAGGCCGATATATATACCAGAATTTCCATCTTGCTCATTAAGTGCTTTTCCATAATCGATTGCAAGTATAAAGTTTTCATTCATTGCTATATGAAGTCCGCCACCAACACTATTATGAAATGATTCTGTACCAAATTTAAAATAATTTTTATCTAAATACGGAGAATAATTTACATCAGTTACTTTATCTTCAACCTCAAAGTTTTTAATAACTCTACCTGTGTCGAAAAAGGCACTTAAAGCAAAGTAAATGTTTTGGTTAAACCAGTTAGCTCTAAACACTTTCCATCTAAATTCAAAGTTACCATATACAATACCATCACCAACAACTCGGTTTCTAAGTACGCCCCTAATTGTTTTACCCCCACCTAAACCTTCGCTATATGCTCCATTCATTTTCGACATGTACATAATTGGTTCAACATAATATGGGGCTTCGCCAAAAATTGTTGATTGGAAACCAAGGCGGTAAGCAAATGAAAGTTTCTTTTTTACAAGAGTAAAATATTGCCTGTGTGTAATAATTAGTTTTGTAAACCCACTTTCCATATTTGATAATGGTTTTGGAGCAGTAACCAATATTATTTCGGACCACATTCCGCGCATTGGATTTGGTTCGTTATCACGAGTATCGTAAACCATCCCCAGTTTAAAGTTAGTTAAAAAGCCGCCTGTTGCTTGATCAGCAGAAATAACTCCCCAATCAACATATTTATCGTAAAGTCCTGGGATATTAGGTAGCAAATCATCATCATCTTTATTTTTATTTAGATGCTCAATATCAACTGAGTTAGTATATATATGGAAAAGATTAAACCCTGCTAGCCAATTCAAATTTCCTGTAATTTTCCCTTGGAAATCTAGTTTTACTCTAAAGAACTCTCGTTTCTGGCGGTAGAATACACGTGATCTGTAATCATCACTTGAAGTTTCCTCCCAATCGTGATTATAAACAGCATCATAACCATTAAAACCATAGAAGCTATACGCTTGATCAGGGATATAGCTAACGTCGGCACTAACTCTTATACCTTTAATAAGTGCCTCCGAATCGTAATAAAATCTAAAAAGCCCACTGCCTTTTGTGTACCACGAAGCCTCAAAATAAATAGAATGATCGTATTTTGGATATCGAGACCCATCACCATAATCGTATAAGTTTACTAATGCACCATACTGAAACCCAAGATCAGAATTATAAGAAACCACGGGAAGTGCCCCTAAATTCCAGCCTTTTTTTATACTTTCTTCCTTTTTCTCTTTCTTGGATTTATCTTGCTTATTTTCTTGAGCAACCGAAACTGAAATTATAGTTAGTAATCCAATAATTAACAAAAACGCTTTTCTTAAATTATTCATATGGTTTTTTTATTGATTAGAAATTCGCACTAATATTACTTTCAAATTTATTTTTTTATGAATGAACCACTATTTAATATTTTGTTGTTGTTTGTAATTGAATAAGTATATAATGCCGAAGAGAGTTCACTAACATCCACAATAGTTTTAAGTTTATTAAAGGTAGCTGTGCTGATTAATTTACCGCTTAAGTTATAAATACTAATATTTCTATCCTTATCAAATTCTGCAGTTTCAAATTGCACATAACTAGTACTTGGGTTTGGGTAAACTTTAACATCAATAATATTTGCATTCAAATTAATTATTCCTGTGTTTGTTTCAATTGTAATACTATCAACCAGTAGTACCGAGCCTGCTCCTGTTGTAAAATCAGGGCTCGACGATGACATAATAATAACGTTGAAAGTATCGGGAACATGATTGTTAAGATTTTGCATGTCTACGGTAAATGATGTCCAGTTAGATGCATCTTGCAAATAAGTAACTCCATAACCAACTGTATCAAAATCAGAACCTTCGTTGTGTTTAAAGTTGTATATTAAAACAGTGGCAAAGTCACCATCAACTCCTTCATATTTATACATTCCGGTAAGTTTTGATACATTTTCTTGTAGTGCAAGCCCTCCGCTAATATTGTAACTGGGGGGTGATGTAACAATATTTATTTGTGCTAATGTTACTATTCCGGGTATTTGCAATCCTAGTGCAGACAAATCTTTAGTTTCAAGTTTGGCTGAATAATCTCCAGAGTATGCATCCGTTGATTTTGAAACAGGTATTAAACCAAATACTGCCAATAGAGGATCATTTGAGGTACTCCAAAACTCGGGGTTTTCGTAAATTTCGTTACTTACCCATGATTGGAAATTATAATTTGGGATTTCTTGAGCAAAAGAAATAAGCCCCATACCCATAAAAATAATAACGATAATAAGTTTTTTCATTTTTTTAACTATTAATTTAGCATGATTGGAATAATATGTTTTTTGATGCTAATTTAAACTTTATATTCGTTTGTTAAAATATAAACTGCATTTAATGATTAAGTTATTATCTAAACATCAGAGCCATAGGCTTTTAACTACTTTACTGTTTTTATTACTTGGATTCAATATCACATATTCGCAGCAACTAAAAGACAGTTTGCACATACTTGATGCAGTAATATTAACCAGCGATAGTTTACTTCCTGTTGAAAATGCACATGTTATTAGCAAATTTAACCGTTGGGGAACAATTAGTAATAAAGATGGGCGATTTAAACTTTATGTACAAAATTATGATTCTGTTTTAATTACTTCCATGGGTTTTAGTCCTGTTGTTTTACAGATTGACTCTTCAGTATTATCACATGACGGTATAGTGCAAATTCAATTACCAAAGGATACATTATCAATAAATGAAGTAGTTATTAGAGCTTACTGGGATTATAAAACAATGAAACAGATAGTAATAAATATGCAGCCCATTGATTTGAGTCAGTTTTATCCTGACTGGGAGGGCACTGAACTGTTATACATGGAACCACACCCCATGTCATTTAAAGGTCCCATTCAGGCTTTTTATGATGCTTTTAACCGAAGCGCTAGGTTGCAACGACAATTAATAAAGAATCGAAAAGAATATAATAAGGTAATGTATATGATGGGTAGGTATTTGGATACAATACCTGCTAAACCTGAGCATATGCAAGGGTTGCCAGACTAACCATGGTGTTTGGAACCTCGAGTAGTGTTTGCGCACAAGCTTCAAGCGTTGCTCCTGTTGTTAATACATCATCAACTAATAATATATGTTTTCCTTCTATAATTTGAGGATTATGTATGCCAAATTTGTCTTTAACATTTTCCCAACGGGTGTATCGTGCTTTTTTTGTTTGTGTTTCGGTATGTTCTGTTCTAATTAAACAATCCATAATTGCTGGTGCATGCATTGTGTTACTTAATCCCTCAGCAATAATATCACTCTGGTTAAAACCTCTTGTGTGAAGTTTTTTTGTGTGTAAAGGAACAGGAATTATTACATCTACAGTATTAAATAAATCACTTTTTATTAAATCGTTACCCATAAGTTCTCCCAGAAATCTTCCTGTTTCAACCTTTCCTTTGTATTTAAATTGATGGATTAATTTTTGAACACTACCACCTTTGTTAAAGAATAAAAATGAAGTTGCAGCATGAATATTTACTCTTCCCCAAAAAATACGTGAAATGGGATTGTTTTCATGCATGTGGAAGTTAGTTTTGGGTAGCTTATATAAACATGATAAGCATATAATATTCTCATGCTTTACCAATGGCTTATAGCAAGCCTGGCACAGATTTGGAAAAAATAAGTCAAGAAAATCAGTTAGCCACATTTATTGTTCAACGTTTTAGAAAGATTAGCAGAAAATATATTAATCTAGAAGGTGCATCTTGCACGGCTAATTTATAAAAATTAACAAAACATCTGCATCAAACTAAATACTTGAATAATTTGGGCTAAACTACGTAAAACAAAACCACCGACTATTAATTTCTATTCCAATACGGCTAGTTCTTCAACTTGAAGTACGGTTTTAGTATCTTCGTTATAAACAAAGGCAACAATATGGCAATCTTTGGGAACCCAATCATCAGCAAATTGTTGCGTATATGTTTTATCATAAGAAGTGTTTGCACTAACTGTGCCTGAACTGCTTAAATTTTCGCCCCATGAACCATTAATTGCCATACGCAGCACGTGATTATGAACATAGTTTTCATCTATTGGAGTTTCTCCAATTTCTTCATCATTATTTTTCTGAGGTGCAATTATATTATCTTGGGTTACACATACAATTAACTTATAGTTTCCAGTTAAATCAGTTTGAAAATCAGTTTTTATTGTTGTTGAAATGGTTTTACTATCAACATCAAAATTATTATTAATAGTAATTAATGCTAAAGCAGGTTGCGTAAGGAGGGGGTCAATTGTTTCGCCCCATACTGCCGGGTATAAAACATACCCGGTTGCTCCTTGTACTCTGTCGATAAGTCCGTTAGGGTTGCCAAGACTACTATTACCAAAAAAGGAATCCCAAGTGTTGCCTGCTTCGGTAGTAAAATCAGCAGAAAATACTGGGTCTCCACCAAAATTTGGTTGAGCAAAGTAACCTGCATGTACGCCAATAATTACAATTCTATCACAAAATTGCTCCTTAAGTTCATGTGCAAGAACAGCAGCTCCAGGGCAATTAACACACCCGTGACCTGTGTAATCTTCAAGTAATACTTTTTTATTTCCGCTACAATAGTCGCGTGATTCAACATATGGCGGTGATACTTTATCACATGAGTTTAATACAAAAGCGAAAAGAATTAGTACAATGGTTATATATTTGGTTTTCATAATCTTAATTTTAGAAACTACTTGAGATTGTTACATAAAATCCACTTGAAGCAGGTACTTGTCGGCAAACTCCCCCAACACAAACAACTCCCTCACGTTGACGCCCATAGGTAAGAGCAAAACGTGTTGTTTTCAAAGTATACCCAAACGATCCTGTGTAATAATGTATTTGTTCAAAGGAGTTTTCATTACCATAATTATACTGGTCGGCAATGGTAAAAAACCAATGTGGCGAAATAGTATATTCAACTAGCGCTGCTGCCCAATCACCTTTGTCTTCCGAAGTCCATAAACCTTGAAGCTCCCATCTAATTGCTTTCTTAGAAGTAAATTTCCATGTCATGTCAACAATGGCAATATTTGCTTTAACATTTGGATCACCAGTATGCCCAAGAATTGTTGCTATGTCATAGTCTTGATAAATATATTTAAAAGTACTTTTAAATTTTTTATTGAACTTTTTATCAATTTCAATGGTGAGATCTCTGTTAAAAACCTGATCACCAAATGCAAAAAAGTCTGATGTCCAACCAAGTGTACCACTTTGTCCAATGTATGATGTGTCGTTTACAGCTTCGCGTTTTATATCATTTATTTGCGAATAGTTTATTGAAATACCCATTCCGTATTTACCTCCAAGCTTGCTCTTTTTAGGGACTTTATAATTTATCTGTATTTGAAATCCAATTTCACCATTGGGTTGTGTTGCATATGGGTACATTGCGGCAAGCATATATGTATGCGCCTCAACAAGAGCAGGTAAAAAGTTTATATCAAGTGCATTTGATGTAACCGCTTGATCAGATTTATAACTCATATTATCAATACGCTTAAACATTGCAAAAATGCCTAATCCTTTTGTGGAATATGAACCGGTAAACACAAGAGCGTCACCTGATTTATAAATATAGTTGTTTACAGCAGAAGGATCATTTATTTTATATGCATATTCGGATGTGAAATTAAATTTGCCAATACCTAAGTTAAATCTGCCTGCAAATGAAGCTACATTTTGGGGTAATACATAAAATGGATTTTGATCAGACTGATACTTACTTACAGCACTACCACCAAGTATTAACTTTACTTTTGAATCAGACATTGAGCCAAAAACATCGTTTAAGTTAATTTCGCCATCAAGCCCCTTAACTATTCCTCTTCCGTTTTTTTCGTAAGGAGCCCAAAAATATCGTTGCGTACCATAAACGCCTTTCAGTATAATTCCTTTTACGGGTTCAAAAACCACACGAGCTCCATTTATTGAGTTGTCGTAACCCAAAGTCCATTCCTGATATGTTCTAAGCGTAAGTCCATTACCAAATTGCTCATAAAAATTACCAACGGTAAAGCTAAATTTTTCTGTAGTGTATGATGCCCATAAATATGGAAACCCTTGACCTTCTAGACTTCTATCAAAGCCTGCAATGGGCGGCAAATATGCTTCATATCTAAAACCAGCGGAGAAATCTCCCACTGTATAAATAATGTCAGCAAAGCCATTAAACCCAAATTCATTACCATTTATCAATGAGTCAGATATACCCAAAGCATCATCAGCTTGATAATACATACCGTCAAGTTCGAAACTGCCGTGAACCTGAGATTTACTCAAGAATCCTTGTCCAGTTACAACTGAAGAAAAAGTAATGGTAAATAATAAAACTGTAACTATTTTTTTCATGTGCATAGTTTTGAATCAAGATAAAAGAACCAAGAATCAAGATAAAAATAATTAATATCCTGTGTGACTAATTAGTTTTAATGTTTTTGTACAAAAATAATTTATTCGTTACCAGAAACGTAGCTTCCTGCAGCAACTTTCTCCACTATTTCAAATATCTCGTCTTCTAGGCCTTCATAATAGGAAGTGTGTTGATAAACAATATTTCCTTCGCCATCTAATATAAAAGTATGAGGAATCATATTTACACTCATGGCTCTTTTTAAATCGCCGTTGGGATCGAGCAATACTTCAAATTCCCAATCTTTACCATTTACAAAAGGAAGCACCTTTGCTGTTGAACGCGAATCATCAATTGAAACTGCAATAATTTTTACCCCCGTTTCATCTCTCCAGTCTTCATAATTATCATTGTAAGCATCAAGCTCTTTTTTACATGGTTTACACCATAGCGCCCAAAAACTTATAATAATTGGTTTGCCGTCATTATCAATGTTTTGCACATTAAAAGATTGCCCCTCTAGAGTTTTTACATTTACTGATGGTAATTTAGCTCCTTGTTTGGTTTCCTGAGCAGATATGTAACCTGAAATTAATATTACTAATGTGAAAATCAGTATTTTTTTCATCCTTATCATTTTTATTATTTGATATACAGTTTGACAACCAAGCTTTTTATTAAGTTGCATTTGTTGATGTGCAAATATACTCAAATAGCATTGAGTAATTAATACCTGGGGAAAAGTGATATTGTTTTTGTAATCTTGGTATAATAGTAATTAGAATAATTTATCTTGTTAATTTGAAGTTTAAACTTTAGAAAAGATGTATAATATCTACAAATAAACCTCCAATAATTTCGATGTTGTTTTTGGCACGAGATTTATCTGACTTAACAGTGCAGGCACAATTACAGCTTCGCCAACATTAATCTTGATTTCACCATCAGCCCAAACAAGGATGGTGCTACCTTCAACTCCGATGTAAATAATAAATGAATCTAAATTTTCAATATCTTTAGAAGTAGGTTTATCAAAGTTTACCAGATTAGTTGTAAACTTATCACACTTAACAATTTCATTAGTTTGATTTATTTCAGAATTATATTTGGTACGATACGAATTATGCTTTTTAAAATCGATGGAATCAAGTGCCTCTTCAGTGTGAAGATCTCGCGTATTTCCCTTATCATCAGTTCTATCCCAATCAAAAATACGATAAGTTGTATCTGAAGTTTGTTGGATTTCAGCAAGTAACATCCCTGGTCCAAGGGCATGTACTCTGCCTGCAGGAATAAAAAATACATCACCTTTTTTTACATCTTCGTAATTTAGGATATCTTTAATTGTGCCATTATTGAGATTTTTAAGATATGTTTCCTTATCCATTTCTTTATTAAACCCACTAATTAATTGTGTGCTTTTGTCAGCTCCAAGTGTAAACCACATTTCAGTTTTACCTTGTCCTATATTTCGTTTTGCTGCCAAAGCATCGTCAGGGTGAACTTGAATTGAAAGCCAGTCGTTGGCATCAATAAACTTTATTAATAAAGGGAACTCGTTACCAAATTTATCGAAATTTTTTTCACCAATAAGGTCACCCATATAAACTTCAACGAGCTCGTTAAGTTCATTGTCCTTGAGAAAACCATTTTCAACTACAGTTTGGTTTCCTTCAACTCCCGAAATTACCCAAACTTCGCCACAATTAGGAAGATCTCCGTAGTCCATTCCCAATTCAGTTTTTATTTTTTCGCCACCCCAAATTTTATCCTTAAAGATGGGTTTAAATTTCAATGGATATAGTGTGTTCATGGTGTTGAGTTGAAAGTTAGAAAAGTTAGAAAGTTGAAAGTTATAAAGTTAAATGTTGATTGTTGAGTTAACTAAGTCAATAAAAATACATATTTTAAAGATATAATAAATAAGGTCCTGCTGCTATTTTAATAGCAATATTATTTTATGGTTCTACTAATAAATTTATTTATAATGATAAAATGCGATAATACTTAAATATTTCATGATAATTAAATCATTGATAATAAACGGTTTGAATATTACAATATTATTTTTAAAATTTTGCATATTATTTTTATTCTCGCATTTTAGCATTCAATCATTTTCGCATTTGTTTGATTCCACTAAATTTACATTTCATCAGCCACCCATCACTCTTCATCAATCTCATGGTTCAATTCAAAAACAGCCCTGTTAAATGTAGTGTCAATAACATGATAAATCGGATAGAATCCTTTTTCATCAAGTATATTTCTGCCTACAAAAGCTTTAAAAAGTGTTGCTATTTTATCTTTTGAAATCTGTGTATCATAGTCTTCATGTTTAATGCCTTTTTCATCTGCGTAAGCTATCAGATTTTTATATATTGTGTTATCCATGGTAAAACCATTTTTGAAAGCTTCAAAATCTTTAAGCTTGTTTAATTTGGCTCTGTGACTATCTGTATAATCGAAAGCAAATTGAAAAATTAAACCTTTGTTTGCAAGTATGTTATAGTAGGTGTGGATGGAATCAGTAATCAAAGGCACATAAATATCAGGCATTATGCCGCCGCCGCCATAAACTATTTTGCCTAGGGGAGTGGTGTACTTTAGCGAATCATTAAAATGAATACTGTCTTGATTGTACATTTCGCCTCCTAAATAGCGATGGTACGATTCTTCGTAATACTCATCAGCATCACCGTTTTCGTAGTGCCTTTGTATGCAGCGTCCGGTGGGAGTGTGATAACGCGACACCGTTAGCCTAACAGCCGAACCATCGGGTAGGCTTATTTGCTCTTGTACCAAGCCTTTTCCAAACGAGCGGCGACCAATTATTAATCCTTTATCGTTATCCTGCAATGCACCTGCCACAATCTCACTTGCTGAAGCCGAGTTTTCATCTACAAGAATTGCCACATTAATATCTTCAAGTTCACCAGTTTTTGTAGCCATCGCACTACGCTTTTGTCTGTTATTACCTTCGGTGTAAACAATTAATTTACCATCTTCCAAAAATTCGTCGCTTATGCTAATTGCTGCTTGCAAATATCCCCCTGGATTACCCCTAAGGTCAAGCACCAACTTGTTCATTCCTTGTAATTTAAGCTGCACTGCAGCTTCCAGAAATTCGTCGTAAGTAGTTGCCGAAAATTTATTGAGCTTTATGTAACCAATATTATCGTCAACCATGTATGCAACATCAAGACTGTATGTTGGGATTACATCACGGGTAATATTAAAATCAATTAATTCGGGTACGCCGCGACGGTAATTACTAACTTTTACCTGAGTCCCTTTTTTACCTTTCAACTTACGTATGGCATCATTATTTTCAATTCCAATCCCGGCAACAAGGGTGTCATTAATTTTAACAATTCTGTCGCCGGCCATAAGCCCAACCTTTTCGGATGGACCGCCAGGAATTGGATTTATAACCGTAATTGTATCTTTTTCAATGCGAAATGAGATTCCAATTCCTTCAAAACTTCCTAGTAATGGGTCGTTTACATCATGAAACTCAGCTTCGGTAATATAAATTGAATGCGGATCGAGCTCCTTAAGCATTGCACGAACAGCTTTTGTTTCAAGCTCTGTAATATCAACAGTATCAACATAATCCTGCACAATATAATCGAGCACATCACTAAGTTTATTGTACGAACTATTCCCCATTGGCATAAAACTACCCGATAATTGATTGTTACTAACCAGCATTGAGCCAAGCCACATGCCTACAATTAGTACAATTGCAAAAGCAATGGGCATATATATTTGAATTTTAGTATTCTTTTTACTCATTTATTATTTTTTTACAAAACTATGAAATTGAGATGAATTGTGGGTACGACTTATTTCTTTTTTTAAAGTAGCCGCAGTATAAATAATTCCATTTTATAATATCTTAATAATCAAAATATTAATTATACAGTTGAAGGTGTTCCTGAAGGCTCGTTAACATCAAATTTTACTGGCACTCCAACATCTGGTGATAGCCCTCTAACGGTTCAGTTTTCAGATCTTTCCACTGGTAACACTCAACTGGTTACATGTTCGGCAAATGATTTTATTACTTATAACAATAATCAGGTAATTATTCCTCCAGATGGAACTGTTACTTTGAATATTTCATTATCACCGGTAATTACTGGTAATGAGATGCGTTTTATTGTAAACTGGGGAGCAGATCCACGAGATCTTGATTCGCATTTACGAACTCCTGAAAATGAAGATAATGATCGCAACCCTATTACTTCATGGAATTGGAATTTTGGTGATGGACAAACCAGCACACAACAAAATCCTAGTCATATTTATACATCTAATGGTGATTACACAGTTTCATTAACTGTAGGTGATGGAAGCAGTACTAATTTAGAAATAAAGGTAGATTACATTAAAGTTGGACCTTATTCAATTGAAGAGATTATTTCAGAATCCATTGATTTATATCCCAATCCTGCATACGGATTGGTACAGTTTAAATCAGAATATAAAATACAACAGATTAAAATCTACAATTACAGCGGAAAACTAATTAAGGACTTATTTGTTAATGACTATTCAATACAATTGATGTTGATAATTTGGAATCAGGTATATACATGATTCGAGCAAATATTGAAAATTATACTATTACCAAAAAGCTAATAATTATGTAATAATTCATAAACATTATCCAGATAATTCATTTGTATGTTTGCACGTATTACAAATGAATTGTCTGGAATATTATAATAAGAATAACATAGGGATTAAACGTACCATTTTGTACTAACTAAAGACAAGTAATATATTTGTCTGGACTTAGGTTGGTATTATTTAATACTATCCAGGTAACCTTTTCTTAATTCATCGGTTCCCATGGAAACATTTCCAAAAAATGTGGTGTTTGACTTTATTCCACAGAACCCGAAAATTCCTTCATCATTAACTCTTCTCTGTGCATCATACATGCCACTTTTCTCATAGTATTCACCTGGATTACCTGTGCTAATATATAATTGAGCTGTTTTACCACCAAGTAGCCCACCAGGGCTATTTTCTCCATAGCTAAAAGCATAACCATTGGCAAAAACCCTATCAATCAATAATCTTCTGGGGTCAATGGCGGCTTTTAATGGTAGAGAATCAACTTCAAAAGTAAAGCTCATTTTTGAGTTATCAATTTTTACTCTCTTCTCAAAAAACAAATTTTCTTCGTCATCATCGGTAAAAAACCCTATGATGTTGGATATGGTGATTTTTGATATCTATACTCGTAATTATTTATCAGTAAGATGGAATTATAATTGGTATAACCCTCCTGAATAATTACCATTTGTTATAAAATTGAAGTAAGGAAAAATTATTCCTCTACCCTTTTCTTATATTCCCTCATTTGTTTAGTTGGTTCAATTATTGAGAAACCCTTCCAAAGATTATTATCAAATTGCTCAACATAAATTACTTCCATATATTTTTCCTGTTCGAAATCAATAAATTGTTGATGTGTTATGTCTTCTTCATCAAGAATTAAAACCTCAACCGACTGTTCAGAGTTTAATGCCATTTCAACACCAATTTTTATTTCCTTTAGTTTTTTGTCAAAAAGAAATTTTTCCTTTTTCTTTAACAACGCAATGTTTCTGTCGAAGGTAGCAAATGAGCCTGCTTTTTTTGAAAAATACTTCAATTTGTAGGTGCTGTCTACTTTCTCAAAATATATTGATCCGCTAAATTGATTTTCGGTATATCCAACTCCAAATAATTGGAAATCGGTGCCGGTTTTTTCAGGAGCATACTCATAATCGGCTCTTATTAATGCATATGTACCCATAGAAATGTACATTCTGCCAACAAATTCGCCGCCACTTTTTGGTGTAAAGTCAATTATATACACATCCTCGCCATTAACCCTAGTTCCACCTATAATTGAATATTTATATTTACCGGTACTGTGCAAAAACTCCCAATCATCTTTATTATCTAACAAGTTGTATTTAAATTTATTTTTAAGCCTTCTGCTGTAGTGCACAGTTTGCCTTTGGCTTTCCTTAACAGAGTCTTTTTTAGGTTCCTCAATTACCGTATCTTTTTTTATATCGTCATCATCAATATCAATTTTCTGACTTAAGATTCCGCTTTTTATCTTCCAGTATTCTTCTTCTTTGGTCTCTTTAAAAATATTTTTGAAAATAGTTTCAATCTGCTCTAGTTCAGCAATGTCTTTTTCTTTTAGCGATACAATTCTTGTGGGCTCTATTTTAAAAGTAACAGAATCGTCCTTGTTACCTGAAAAATACAAATCCCCTAAAAAATCAGTGTACGACGTAGAGTAACGTGGCACTTTTGCTTCAAGTACTTTTAATAGCTCTTCATCAAGCTTGTCGAAAGAACTTTTTTTATATGTAAGTATTATATCTTCAATATTAGACACATACCTCTCGCGTATAAAGGCTTGTTTTTTCGTAGCCAAGTCTTTATAGTTCGATTCTTTATTTTTCAACACCTTTTTTACTATTGCTTCTGCATTTAGCTTATTACCAAAAATTATTGTCTCACTAAGATTAAAAATTTCTTCTTCCAAATAAACAATATTGTTAGTTTTTATTTCAGCAATAGTAATAAGCTTGGTACTATAACCAATGTATTGAAAACGTATGGTATCGGTAACTTCTAGTCCGTTAATGTTTATTAAAAAATCACCTTTTTCGTTACTAATTGCTCCAATATTTTTATGCAGAACATAAATATTTGTGTATGGAAGTGCTGTTTTAGTTTTGATATCCAACACAGTTCCTTTTAATTCAGAAGAAATATTTTCGCTACTACCAACTGTTGTATCAGCATTATTAATTGTTGTTTGTGAGTTTGCCCCAATAATTGATGCAAAAAACATGAATAATGATACCAGAAATGTTTTATACATACTTACTAGTTTTTTGAATTAGACGTAGCTATTGCTGAAACGTTACAATATTAATGTTTTTTAAATAAAAATTCGCTTAATAACTCAATTAAGCTTTATATAAACTATGTTTAGTGTATTTAGTAACTATTAAATACCTATCTCATTCATAGTACATACTATATACTTCCAATACATATTGGTTTAGTTTGTATTATCTCTATTTGCAATTTTTTCTCCCATTTTAACTTCTGTTTCCAAACCCGAAGCTGTATTTATTAGCAAATCATCATCTATATGTATTTTGTCTTCTTCAAAAAGAAGAACAACCGTTGATCCTCCAAATTTAAAATATCCTTTTTCTTCACCTTTAGTAACAGCATTGCTATTATATGTTTGTACTATACTTCCAACCATTGTAGCACCAACCTCTGCCATAATAACCTTGCCAAATTGTTCTGTAGAAATAATAACATATTCTCTTTTATTGATAAAAAATATATCAATCATCTGCCGCAAAGCTATTGGGTTAACCGAATATAAATCGCCATCAATTTTAATGGGTTGCGAAACATTACCACTAACCGGAAAATGAAAGCGATGATAATCATAAGGAGCAAGGCGTATTATTACAAGGCTACCACTTTTATAAAATTTCGCAAGTTTGGTATCATTCAAAAAAGAACTCACATCAAATTTAACCCCTTTAACAATAAAATCATCATTATTCAAATTTGCATATGCCAGTATTTTCCCATCAGCAGGTGAAACAACTACATTTACCAAACTATCAACAGGACGTGCACTTAATTTAAGTTTTCGTGTAAAAAAATCATTAAATGAGTTGTACTCTTGATTTTCAACAATATCCATATCAATATTGTACTCATCTATAAACGGTTCTATCTTCTCAGCTGAAGATTTCCAATCCATCATATTTCCATAAATTGAAGAAAAAAACTTTCTTTTAACAAGAATATACATTGATGCTTCGCCAACAGGATTACCATAAAGCCACGAAAGCCATTTTTCGCCTAATACTTTCTCTGTTTTAACAACACCTGTATCACGTTCAATATATATGTTAGAAACTTGAGTTGATAAAGGATAAAAAGCCAATCCAAAAATAATTACAAAAAGCAAACTAGTAATAATTATCACATTAATTTTGCCTGTATTGCCAGTTGATGATTTTGCCATTGCCGTTTATTTAATATTTTTAATTACATGACAAAGATAATAAATGGGGAAGATATTATTCCAATTAAATTATTTCTACCATTCCAGGACAACTAATGAAAAATATCAAGTTAAATGATGTTAGTTATCAAATTAACACGTCTGCTTTTCCTACCGGTATTTATTCAATTAATATCGAAACAGAAGATTTCATTATAAATAAACGACTGATTATTAAGTAGCTTTTAAACTACTAATTATAATACAATACTTTGTTAAGATATTAAAGTCTTAGTAAAGATAACTATCTTAATAACAATTAAATAACACCCCTAGATGAATAGTTCATTTAGGGGTGTTATTTAAATATGTACTAGAACATATCCCACATGGAGTTTGCCGGCGAAGGAGCAACAACTTGAATAATCTCTTTTTTTACTGGGTGTAAAAATTCTACCGAACGAGCATGAAGACTAATTGAGGCATCCTTATTACTCCGTGGAAATCCATATTTTAGATCACCCTTAATTGGACAACCAATGGCAGCAAGTTGAGCTCTAATTTGATGATGCCTCCCTGTCTTTAAGTCAATTTCCAGCAAATAATAATTATCACTTTTTCCAATAACTTTATACTCCAACACTGCTTCTTTTGAGTTTAGTACATGTTTATCGTATGCTTTTGATTTGTTCTTTTTATTATTACGCACCAAATAATGTACTATTTTGGCTTCAGGTTTATTGGGCATGTTCTTTACTATTGCCCAATATGTTTTTTTCATTCCTCGTTCCTTAATCAACTCATTCATCCGACTAAGAGCTTTACTGGTTTTTGCAAAAACTATAACTCCACTTGTTGGTCTATCAATACGATGAATAACTCCCGTAAACACATTACCCGGTTTTTTATAAGCCTCTTTTATATAAGCTTTCACAATTTCACTCAAGGGAACATCACCTGTTTTATCACCCTGAACAATTTCAGACGGTAATTTATTAACAATTATAAGATGATTATCTTGGTAGAGTATTCTGTCGGATATGGGGGTATTTTCCATGATTTGTTATTGAATACTGTGGTATTGTAGGTTTACGGCTAAAATTAGGTCATCTAAATAACCATGAAATAATAAAATATGTAGTAGCTATATTTTTTACCAGCCATTAATATTGTTCCTCTTTATTTGGAAACCTCTTCTCTTTTACGTCATCAATATATGCTTCAAATGAACTAATCATTTCATCATGCAAATTATGATACCGTCTTAAAAACCTTGGCGAAAAATCTTGATTAATTCCCAGCATATCATGCAACACAAGAACTTGACCGTCAACGTCAGCACCAGCTCCAATACCAATTGTAGGAATTGAAATGGACTTAGTAACTTCACCTGCAAGCTTAGATGGAATTTTTTCAAGAACTACGGCAAAACATCCTGAATTTTCAAGAAGTTTAGCATCTTTTCTTAACCTTTCGGCCTCATCATGATCTGTAGCACGAACAACATAAGTACCAAACTTATTAATTGATTGAGGGGTTAAACCAAGATGCCCCATAATTGGTATTCCTGCACTTAATATTCTATCTATGGATTCCAAAATCTCATGACCACCCTCCATCTTAACAGCATTTGCTCCCGACTCTTTCATTATTCGAATTGCCGAATTTAAAGCCTCCTTTGAATTACCTTGATATGTTCCAAAAGGCAAATCAACAACAACTAAAGCTCTTTCAACTGCACGCATAACCGCTGATGCATGATAAATCATTTGATCAAGAGTAATGGGTAATGTAGTTTTGTGTCCGGCCATTACATTTGAGGCCGAATCACCTACCAAAATAATGTCTACTCGAGCTTCATCAAGCAATTGAGCCATGGAAAAATCATACCCTGTAAGCATTGCAATTTTCTCACCCTTTTGCTTCATTTCCTGTAGCACATGAGTTGTAATCTTTGGAAGTTCCCTAGTTGTATTCATTATTTTTTATCATTAATGAAACCGCAAATGTATAATTTTTTGCTAACCTACTATATTTTCATTCATTATCTTATACTTTTAAAAAAAGTAATTATTTGAAGTAGTCTTAACATTGTTTTTATAATAAATTTGCACCTTTTTAGTTTATCTCAGTAATGAACAATAAAACTACCCCACATATTATTCTAATCACAATAGTTATTCTATTGTTATTAGGATGGTCAGTTGATTTAGTTGCTCAAACAGCCATGGTTGAAGGTAGGGTTATGAGTAGTGACAATAAGGTTATTGAGCTTGCCAATGTGGCTATTTTTGGAGAAAAAGGAGGAACTACAACTGATAAAAATGGACGTTTTAAACTAAAAGTTCCTGCAAATAAAGATATTATTGTTGCCATTACCTATGTTGGTTTTGCTGATATCAGAAAAAAGTTGAAGCTAAAAGAGAACGAAACCAAAGTTATAAAGGTAATACTTAATTCTATTACTACTGAACTTCCTTCTTTTGAAGTAAAAGATGAACAGTTACGTACGCAAAGCATGGTTAGGTTAAACCCGAAAGATGCAATGGTAGCACCAACACTAACTGAAGGTGTTTCGGATATACTAATTACTTTGCCTGGAGTTTCATCTTCAAATGAAATGAGTTCACAATACTCTGTTAGAGGTGGTAATTTTGATGAAAATTTAATTTTTGTTAACGATATTGAAATTTATCGTCCGTTTCTTGTGAGCAACGCTCAACAGGAAGGGCTTAGCTTTGTTAATTCTGCAATGGTTTCCTCCATACTATTTTCGGCTGGTGGCTTTGGAGCGCAATATGGCGATAAAATGTCATCTGTATTGGATGTTAAATATAAAACACCTACGGAATTTGCAGGTTCATTTTCTGCAAGTTTGCTTGGCGCAGATTTGAGCTTTGGTGGCATAGCTGCTAATAATAAGCTCACCTATTTATTTGGAGCACGGTATAAAACAAATAGTTACATCCTAAACAGCCTTGAAACTCAGGGTGAATACCAGCCTAAATTTATGGATATTCAAACATTAATTACTTATAAATTAAGTAGTAAATGGGAACTATCATTTTTAGGATATTATGCTAATAATAAATACAAAGTGGTTCCTGAAAACCGCGAAACCGATTTTGGAACATTTGAGGAAGTAATACGCTTTAAAGTATATTTTGATGGTAATGAAATTGACCGCTCCGAATTGTACCAAGGTGGGTTAACACTTGGGTATAATCCAAATAAGAATACTAATATGAAGATTATATTATCTGCTTTTAATACAAATGAATCGGAAACTTATGATATTCAAGGTCAGTACTGGATTGGCCAAGCAGAAACAGGTGAAGAAGAGTCTGAAGAATATGGAGATGCAGTTCAATCACAAGGTATCGGTACATATTTACTACATGCACGAAATTTTTTTAAAGCAAGCGTTTTTTCTGCAGAGCATAAGGGATCCATGGTTAGAGAAAAAGGAATTTTGAAATGGGGTGTGCGATTTCAGCATCAAATAGTTGATGATAAATTACGTGAATGGGAAATGGTTGATTCTGCCGGTTATTCGTTGCCAAACCCTACAGACAACCCTGGCATTTCAAATCCTGATAATCCAAACTTTGAGCTAATTGACTTTGTTAGTGCAAATAACAACCTCACAACAAATAAAATTGCAGCTTATTTATCAAATCAATGGGATATTATTACCAAGAATAATAGTCAAATAACATTAACTGCTGGCTTAAGAGCCAATTATTGGGATTTTAATAATGAATTTTTGCTTGCTCCAAGGGTTAATTTCTCCTATAAACCTGCAAAAAATCCTAATGTGGTTTTTAGGTTTGCCACAGGTATTTATTATCAAACCCCTTTTTACAGGGAAATGCGTGACATAAGTGGAACTATTAATTACAACATTAAATCTCAAAAATCAACTCATTTTATTGCAGGTACTGATGTAAGGTTTAAATCGTGGGGCAGACCTTTTATTTTCACAACTGAAGCATATTACAAAATTCTAGATAACCTTATCCCATATTACACAGAAAATGTAAGGGTAAGATATTTGAGTAATGAAACTGCAAAAGGTTATGCTGCAGGAATTGATTTTAAAATTTATGGGGAGTTTGTTAAAGGTATTGATAGCTGGATAAGCCTATCTTTAATGCAAACAAAAGAGGATATATACGGTGATTTTTACTATACTACTGATAGTGTTAGAGTTGAGCCTGGTCTAATTCCACGACCCACAGACCAAAGAATAAACTTTTCAATATTTTTTCAAGATTACATTCCCAATCACCCTTATTTTAAAATGCATATGCGATTATTGTTTAACACAGGATTACCATTTGGACCTCCTGATAGTAAGCCATATCAGCATACTTTACGCATGCCAGATTATAGACGTGTTGACATTGGTTTCTCATATCAAATTATTAATGAGGGTACAACATTTGGCTCAGGAAATCCTTTGAAAAATTTTAAAAATATGTGGGTTAGCCTTGAGGTATTTAACCTATTACAGGTTTATAATACCGTTTCGTACATATGGATAAAGGATATAAACAACAGACAGTATGCTGTGCCTAATTATCTCACACCTCGGCTATTAAATCTTAAATTAATTGTGGAGTTTTAAAAAGTCATCAAATAACTCAATATTATCAGATGACTCTTAAAAATCTATTTTTTCTTACAAGTGCTTATTCCAAAAATTGGATAAAGAGCACAAAAATATAACATGAGCATTACTTAACTTGGTGATTTAAGTTACAAAGGGTAAATAATCTCAATTTTTTCCCTATGATTCTTAACTTTACCCTCTTTTTCAAGCTGTTTTAGCAAGCGTGAAACAACCTCCCTCACTGTACCAAGTTCTTCTGCAATTTGCTTATGTGTTGCATAGATAAAATTATCATTTTCTTGAGTTAAACTTTTTTCAAGATAATTAATAAGACGAGTATCAACATTTTTAAAACTAATGGCATCAATAAAATCAATGAGCTCATTAAACCGCTGATGAAAAAGTTATAGCACAAATTTGTTTAGATACGGAAAAGTTTTAATCATACTATCAAGCTTATCAACAAGTTTTGGGTTTGGAAATAATTTTCTTAGAAAAGGAGTTATGTCATTCATAATGTTTTTATCTAATTCAAAAACAAAAGTAGCTATTTATTTTGTTGTAATTTTGCAAACTAATTTCATAACAATGTCAAAACTAACAATAGTACCTACTCCAATAGGAAACCTTGATGATATTACGCTCAGGGCGATTAAAGTACTAAAAGCAGTTGATGTTATACTTGCTGAAGATACACGCAACAGCGGTAAACTACTCAAGCATTTTGACATTGAAACAAGAATGACTTCTTATCACATGCACAATGAGCATAAAGTAGTTGAACATATTGCGCAACGTATTTCCAACGGCGAAACAATGGCATTAATTACCGATGCTGGAACTCCTGCAATTTCTGATCCTGGGTTTTTGCTTGTCAGACAATGTATAGCAGCAGGAGTTGAGGTTGAATGTTTACCTGGTGCTACGGCTTTTGTTCCTGCACTTGTTAATTCGGGCTTGCCATCTGATAAATTTTTCTTCGAAGGGTTTCTTCCTCACAAAAAAGGAAGGCAAACGCGTTTAAAATTCTTGGCCGAATTACCATATACCACTGTATTTTACGAATCGCCACATAGGTTACTAAAAACGCTTTCGCAGATTGGTGAGTTTTTTAGTGTTGACAGGCAGGTATCGGTATCGCGCGAATTAACTAAAATGCACGAAGAAAATATACGAGGAACAGTTACTCAAGTTATAGAGTATTATAATAATAACATAATCAAAGGCGAAATTGTAATTGTTGTAGGTCAGGTAGCTAACAAAAAAGTTACAGAATAGTATTACTAATAACTAATTATAAAAACAAACAAGGTGTATTATTTATCTCCAACATACTATTTTGATTTTGAGAATGCTGCAATTATTGATCTTATTAAAGAATTCAAAACAGATAAAATTTCTTTAAAAATAAAGGCCATAGGGTTATATATTAAAATAAGAGACAATTGGAGATATAACCCATATCACTTAAGTTTATTGAAGGAAAACTACAAAGCAAGTTATATCGCAACAAAATCAGATGGGAATTGTATCGAAAAATCCATTTTGTTAATTGCTGGCTTACGAGCATTAAAAATTCCTGCACGAATTCATCTAGCAAAAGTTAAAAACCATATTGGAGTAGAGCGTTTTATGGAGAAATTTGGAACAGATGAAATAACCCCCCACGGAATGGTAGATGTTTATCTTGATGGAAAATGGTTGAAAATTTCACCTGCTTTTAATAAAGAACTGTGTGTAAAATGTAATGTGGCAACACTAGAATTTGATGGAAAAAGTGATTCTATTTTTCATGAATTCGACAATTCAGGTAATAAATTTATGGAATATCTTAAAGACTATGGCTCTTTTGAAGATGTTCCTTTGGACTTTATTTTTAAAAATTTCAAGGAACACTATCCTGAAATTATGAATAGAAATAAAGGTTTAACAGAAATAACAATATAACTAAAAAAGCTAATATGTCTTTTACTTCATTAGGTTTATCTCCATCATTAATTAAGGTACTGGAGAGTCAAAATTATGTGCAACCATACCCCATTCAAAAAGAGGCAATACCTGCCATATTGGATAAAAAAGATGTATTGGGAATTGCCAAAACAGGATCTGGTAAAACAGCCAGTTATGTATTACCCATACTCATGAATCTGCTTGGGAATACTGGTGCAAAAAACAGACATGTAAATGTATTAGTACTTGTTCCAACTCGCGAATTAGCTGTACAAGTGCAAGAAGTATTTAAGCTGTTTGCAGAAACTCTACCAATACGAATTAAGACGTTGGCTGTTTATGGAGGAGTATCAATAAATCCACAAATGATAGCATTACAAGGCGTTAATGTTTTGATAGCAACACCTGGAAGATTACTTGATTTAGTTGATTCAAATGCCGTACACTTATCAGGTATTGATACTTTAGTGTTAGATGAAGCTGATAAAATGTTGAATCTTGGATTTAAGAAGGAAATGACTAAAATTTTCGCTCTACTTCCTAAAAAGCGTCAGAATTTATTGTTCTCGGCTACATTAAGTGATGATGTGCAAAATATTCACCATATTTTATTGCGTAATCCTTTGGTAATAAAAATTGAAGATAAGGGTGATAATATTGACCTCATTACTCAAACAGCTTATACAATTACCGAGGAAAATAAAGGACCACTATTACGATATTTGATAAAAAGCAAAAATATAAAACAAGTATTAGTTTTCACCTCTTCAGTTTACAAAGCTGATAATGTGGTTGATAAACTTCGCAAAAACGAAATAACAGCATTGGCAATTCATAGTAAAAGAAGCCAAAATGCTCGTACAACAGCACTTAATAAATTTAAAACAGGCAAAGTTACAGTCTTGGTTGCCACCGATTTGTTATCACGGGGTATCGACATTGAGTTTTTACCCTATGTTATTAATTATGAATTACCTCGATCACCCAAAGATTATGTTCATCGCATTGGCAGAACCGGTCGTGCCGAATCACCTGGAGAAGCTATTTCATTTATTACAGATGAAGATAAGCAACACTTTAGAGTTATCCAGAAAAAGATGGGCAAATGGGTTACAATGGTTGATGGTAATAACTTAGAATTGGTGTAATACCATTGCAAAAAAATTAATTCTATAAGGAAATTTTTATGAAGAATATTATTATAAGCATAGCATTTGTATCCCTATTTAGTTTAACAGAACTTGCACAAACAACAGGAGATTTAGTCGTTACAACAACAACAAGTGAAGCAGGTGGAAATTATGCTCCCCGCAACATTGTAGCCATTTGGATTGAAAACGACCAAGGTGAGTTTGTAAAAACACTACTTGCCTTTGCTCAAAACCGTAAAAGCCACTTAAATACCTGACAAGCAGCAACAACTGCGGTAGGAACTCCTTACAACGTAACTGATGCTATAACTGGAGCAACACGAAGTAGCCACGGTACAAGAGTGTGTAGCTGGAATGGTACTGATTATAATAATTTTGCTGTAGCAGATGGAACTTACTATGTTTGGATGGAGTTGACTGACAAAAACGGTACAGGAAATTATTCCTCATTTGCATTTATAAAGGATGAAACCTCAAATAGCCAAACCCCGGATGATGTACCAAGCTTTGCTTCAATTTTAATAGACTGGGAGCCAACAGGGGTTTCTGTTTTGGAGGTTAGCGATAATAATATTTCCATAAACCCAAACCAGAGTGATGGAGTGTATAAAATTACTGGAGATAATATTGAAGAGGTCGAAATCAGAAGTATTTCAGGTAGGTTGATTCACAAAGGGAATTCTCAAAATATTGATATTAGCAATCAACAAGCTGGTATTTATTTGGTTATTGTTCGAACCGAAAACACCAAAGTCGTTAAAAAGGTCTATAAGTATTAATAAAATATATTTTACAACGTATGGCACTATACTTCGTGCCGCATTGATTTAAAGTACTTTCTGATTACAAATTTATCTAATTAATACACATAAATATCTTATTTATAACTAATTGAAGCATGCAGTATGAGCGTATGTTTTAGGCTAGTTTTCTATTAATTATTCTATAATTCAAGCATCTTGTAGAAAAATAGAGTATCTTTACAGTTGGTTTATACCATTTTTGATTTCAATCAGTCATTACTTCATTTTGCTACTTTAATAATAACTCTTTCATTCCAGCAAATTATTTCTCATTGAATTACGGATAGTCGGGCCGACATTAATCTGTTTTATAACAAAATTAGCAAAGGAGAATTCATGAAAAAACTAACCTTAGGAGTTATTGGAACTTCAAAAAAAGAAGATGAAAAACGTGTACCAATTCATCCAGAACATCTATTACGCATACCAGAGGATATTAGGAAACAATTAATTTTTGAAAAGGGATATGGTATACCTTTTGGTTTAGATGATGATTTTTTTGTTTCTCAAGCTGGAGGAGTTGCCTCTCGTCATGAATTATTGGCTGATATAGGATCGGTAATTATTGCGAAACCTGTATTAGCAGATTTACAAGAAATACGTGAAGGAGGATTGATTTGGGGTTATCCGCATAGCGCACAGCAAGGCGACATTACACAAACTGCAATAGATCGAAAATTAACGCTAATTGCATTTGAGGATATGTTTGTTTGGTCTCCTAGTGGTCAAATGGGTAGACATACATTTTATAAGAATAATGAAATGGCAGGCTATTGTGCAGTTATTCATGCCTTACAATTAAGGGGTATTGATGGTCATTATGGTAACCAACGTAAAGTAATTATTTTTAGTTTTGGGGCAGTTAGTCGTGGAGCTATTTATGCGCTTAAATCTCATGGTTTCAGAGATATTACAATTTGTATCCAAAGACCAGAATATGAGGTGCGTGAAGAAATTTTAGATGTTCATTATGTTCGTGTTCGTAAAGGTAATATTGGTGAGGCCAGAATGGTAACTATTGAACATGATGGCACAGTTCGACCTTTATCCGAATTAATTAGTGAATCTGAAATTATTATTAATGGCACCTATCAGGATACAGACAATCCAATCGATTTTGTAACAGAAGATGAAAAAGGTACTTTAAAATCAGGAAGTTTAATTATTGATGTAAGTTGCGACGAAGGTATGGGATTCTATTTTGCTAAGCCTACAACTTTTAAAACCCCAATTCTGAATATTGATAACATCGACTATTATGCAGTTGATCATACGCCAAGTTATCTATGGGAAAGTGCTTCAAGGGCAATATCTGCAGCGCTAATTGTTTATTTACCAACAATTATAGAAGGTCGTAAAAGTTGGATGAAGAATCCTACAATTCAAAAGGCTATCAATATCGAAGATGGTGTGATTAAAAAAGAATCTGTTTTAACTTTTCAGAATCGGATGAAAAACTATCCGCATGATTTTATAAAAAGTTAACAGTCAGAACTTATCAATTCTTGAGAATATTAGATGTTTAAATAACTAATAATTTTAGCATTATACGAATTTAACTACCTATTCGTATAATGCCTCGAATTACCTTGTTCGCCATAGCCCACAACGCAATCAGCTCGTTTTATTAATTTTTCAATAGACTGTTTACTGTCTTCGGCTTCTTCGTCTAATCCTGGTTTGCCCTTATAAAGTGCATATTGCTCACGGTATACTCCTGGAGTGATATTTGGCATCATAATATTTGCACCTGCTTTTAGTGCCATTTCTCGCCCTCCGTTTACCAATGTTTGCATTGCTGTTGTGGCAGCAATATTAACATCCTTCATCATTATGCGAAGTATGGCTATCATTTTTAAACTCAAATCAATTCTTTTTGATATTGATGGCACTAAATCTTTATATTTATATAATTCAGTATCAACATGTTCAATATATGGACCCATTCCACACATATCTATATCAAAATGCCGCATGAATAGTAAGTCGTTTGCTAAGTTGGATACTGTTTGAAAGGGTAATCCAATCATAACTCCTGTACCTGTTTGATATCCTAACTGTTGTAAACTTTTTAGTGCTTGCAACCTAATCCCGAAATCATGCTTTAAATTATTAGGGTGTAATTTATAATAGAGTTCTTTGTCAGATGCTTCTATGCGAAGCAAATATCTGTGTGCTCCAGCATTTTTCCACCTTTGATAAGTATTTATTGATTGTTCACCACAGGAAAGTGTAATACCCAGCGAACCTTTGCCTATTTTATTTGCAGATAAAAGAATTTTTTCGATTGTTGAAATAAACTCTTCAGTTTGCAATTCACCACTTTGAATTACGATGGATCCATAATTATTATCATAAGCAAATTGGATAGCTTTTTCAGCTTCGGGGATGCTTACCATAAATCTATTTATGGATTTATTAGAAGCGCCAATTCCACAATAATAGCAGTTTTTAGTACACTTATTTGTAAGCTCAATAAGTCCGCGTAAGTGTACTTTGTTACCAATGTATTTATGCTTTATTTCAGCAGCTTTTTCAAATAACCTAAGTCTGTCATCACCATCTGCTTCAAGCAATTTAACTATGGTTTGATGATTGTACAGCTCTTGTTTTAGTATGGATTGGATGTTGGACATTTAGTTGGATTTAGTAATTGGTAGTTATTTGGTTGTAATTGGATGCTAACTATGGCATTGTATAATTCTTCAAAAAAGGTTCTACAGATCTGTCAAATATTCCATTTACATATGCTATTGCCATACCATAATTTGAAACTGGAATTCCCGCTTCGATAGCTGGTTTTAATCGGTTATTTAATTGTTTACGGGTAACCACACAACCGCCGCATTGTATAATTAGTGCATAATTATTTATATCTTGCTTTAAGCTACTTAACCCCGAAACCATTTCATAAGTTAGTTTTTTTTCAGTAAATTCGTTAATCCATTTGGGGAGTTTATATTGTCCAATATCTTCACAGCTAACCTGATGAGTACATGATTCGAGCATTAGTATATTATCACCATCTTTCAAATCTTTAATTTTAGGTGTACCTTGTAGATAATCATAAAAATTAGTCTTCATCCGCGCAAGCACAATGCTAAACCCGGTTAATGGAACTTCTTGGGGTATAACACTTGATACATAACCAAAAGCCTGACTATCAGTTATTGCAAGTGCAGGTTTAATACCGAGAGCCATAAAGTCTTCCAGCTCGGTTTCGCGTACTGTTACACATATGCAATTATGATCGAGTACGTCTCTAATTGCCATTACCTGTGGTAGTATCATCCTACCTTCAGGGGCTTCCGAATCTATTGGTGTTATTAGTAATACAATATCTTTTTTCTTAACTAAGCCCTCTAACAATGCAGGTTTAACAAAAGCTGATTTTGGAATATTTTTTTTAATAGCTTCGGTAATAATCTCTTTGTTATTGCTATTGAGTGCCGAAATATCAATACAAGTTTGCTTTGTATGGGCAATAATTTGTTGTAGAGTTTTGTCTGTTAATGGTGTATAATCGCACTTATTATGAAAAATTAAGTATGGAATATCAAGTTTGCCAAATTCAGATATTAAGTCTGTTTCAAATGAAGCAAAGTTGTTATCAGCAATTAACAGAATTGCAAAATCAATGATTTTCATCACCTCCATTGTTTTTCTAATACGCTTATTTCCAAGCTCTCCACTGTCGTCAATTCCGGCAGTATCGATAATTATTGCTGGACCAACACCAAATATTTCAACTGATTTTTTTACAGGGTCGGTAGTTGTTCCTGCTATATTTGAAACAATTGCAACATCCTGACCTGTAATCATATTTATGAATGAGCTTTTACCATTGTTTCTTCTTCCGAAGATGCCGATATGTGGTTTTATGTCTTTACCTTTTTTCATGACTTTTTAGATTTCATGTAGATTTTATTTCCCGCAGATAGCGCAGATTTTCGCAGAAAAAAAAATCAATCAAAATTCTGCGATAATCTGCGTAATCTGCGGGAAACATTTTCCTCTTTAATAATAAATATCTCTTTCTCCGTTTTTAATTCTATCAACTTTCTCTCTTACCGAAGCTTCTAGTTTTGGTTCATTCAGTTCACCAATATTTTTTTCGATGAGTTTCCATGCTTTGATTGCTGTGTCATCTTTGGCATAATCGATTATATATTCGGTAAGTGTTAGTATGGCATTTGGAGTGCAGAATCTCTTGATAAAACCAGGTACTGAAAACTCCATAAAATGTTCTCCTGTTCTTCCTTTTCTATAACAAGCAGTACAAAATGACGGAAGATAATCGCCTTCAATTAGTTCATCAATTACAGCACCAAGGGAGCGGTCGTCGTTAATTAGAAATTGCTCTTGGTTGAGATCCTGTGTTTTATGCTCTTTTTCAGAGTATGCACCCAACTCAATTTTAGTGCCAGCATCAACTTGGGAACATCCGTATTGAAGAACCTCTTTGCGAATATGCTTTGGCTCACGCGCTGTTAATATTAACCCTGTGTATGGAACAGCAAGTCGTAAAATTGCAATTATTCTTGTGAACTCTTCATCAGAAACTTCATATTTAGGGTTTACTTTAAATTCGGCTGCATCAGTTAAACGAGGAAACGAAATTGTATGTGGTCCAACATTATAACAAGCTTCAAGGTGGTTTGTATGCCTTACCAATCCCATTACTTCAAATCGCCAATCATATAAACCAAATAGAGCGCCTATACCTACATCATCAAGTCCGGCTTCCTGTGCCCGATCGAGGGATACAAGTCTATTTTCATAATCGGCTTTACGCCCACTTTTATGATATATTTTGTATTCATCTGGATGGTAGGTCTCTTGAAATACTTGATAAGTACCAATTCCTGAATCTTTTACCGTCTTGAAACCTTCAATACTAAGTGGAGCTGCATTAATATTTACTCTTCTGATTTCGCCATTTCCTGTTTTTACACTATAAACCGTTTTAACAGTTTCTGCAATATATTCGGGAGTATATTTGGCATGTTCACCATAAACCAAAATCAATCGTTTTTGACCATTTTGTTCAAGGGCCTCAACATTTTTTATTAATTCGTCAGTATTTAATGTTTTACGTACTGCATTTTTATTTGATGCTTTAAAACCGCAGTATTCGCAATTATTCATACATAAATTACCCACATATAGTGGTGCAAACAACACAATTCGTTTGCCATAAACCCGTTCTTTCAACTTTGTGGCAGCATCTTTAATTATTGCAATTTGTTCAGGACTATTTGCCTGAACAAGTGTTGCAACCTCACCAAGGGTTAACCTTTGTTTATCGAGTGATTTAGATACAATTTGCTCGACTAATTTATTTGTTGGAGTTGCATTATTAATGTACGACCATATTTCATCTTTATCTATAAATGGTTCCTGTGGTTGATCGGGGATATTATATTGTTCGGGTGTAAATTTCATAATAGTAAGTTAAGGATAAATATTTAATCAGTCTAATATTAAGCAGTGTATATAATTATATAGTGTCCGCAAGAAAACTACTCTTTTTTTCTGTCTTTGTTAAGAAAGCTTCAAAGACAAGGCTTTCGATGTTTTGAAAATCAGGGAGTTCACTTTTGTGAATGACTGTTTTCAAAACGAGAATAACGCAGTATTTGGAGTTTTCTTGCAAAGACTATATAGGTAGTTTAACAATAAATGTAGTTCCAACACCAGGCTTGCTATCTACAACAATACTTCCGCCATACAGTTCAATCATTTTTTTAGTAATGGAAAGTCCAAGACCGGTACCACTAACATTTCTGGTTTCAGCTGTTTTAATTCTAGAGAATTCCTCAAATAGTTTTGGTAGGTTTTCATCACTTATACCTATTCCTTTGTCGGCAACAATAATTTCAATACCTAATTTATAAGGTCTTACAATAAATTGAACTTCGCCATTTTCACGGTTATATTTTACAGCATTTGAAAGTAGATTGTTAAAAATTATTTCAATTTCATCACTATCGGCGGTAATTGTTATTTTTTCGTCAATATCAGTAATAATATTAATATTATGCTGAATTGCCATTGGCTTAACAGTATCGATTGCCATATTTGCCAAATAGTTTAAATCAACTTTACAAAGGTTACGGGATTTTTTTCCGGATTCCAATCTGGTGAGGTCGAGCATATCCACAATAAGATTTCTCATACCTTTTATTCGTATAAGTGACCTGTCTATCATCGACATGTAATCATTTATATTTTCACCAACTTGTTTTTCTTCCATTATATTAAGATAGCCTTCAATGGCATTTAGTGGCGATTTTAATTCATGAGAAAGTACCGATAGAAATTGAAATCTAATTTGTTTTCCTTCCTCCTTCATCTTATACGTCATTCGCTTTAGAAGGAGGTGCTTACTTATATTTTCTATTGCTGATTTTAATTCGGCAGGAGTAAATGGTTTGGGAACAAAATTATATGCACCAAAATTTGTTGCTTTTACAGCAATGTCAAGTGATGCATATGATGTAATCATCATTACAGCACTATTAATTCTCATTTTACTTATTTTCTCTAAAACTTCTATGCCTTGAATACCAGGAAGTTTGTTGTCAAGAAGAATAATGTCGGCACCATTATTTTTAATAATTTGCAAAGCTTTTTCTCCTGTATCAGCTTCAGAAATTTCGAAGGAAAAATCTTCTTCCATAAAAGGAAATCCTATTGTGTAGTTTTTCAGAATGCGAATTACACCTGAGCGGATGCCTGGTTCGTCGTCTACTACTAGTACTCTTAACTTTTCCATGGTTCTTGTTGTTTTCGACTTATCTTTTGCTCCAACTCTTCGTTAAAATCCTCTTCAAAATCCTCATTTGCGAAAAGCAAACTGCGGTTTTTCATCTGATTTTGCCTCAACTTGAAACAAAATATTTCGTCTAGTTTTTAATTCCAATTAGTATTCTCTGAAAGACTCTAGCTAGAGTCCATACATAAACTTAAGCGTTTGAACTAGAAAGTTCGAGGTCGAGGCTTGCGAAGTCTTTAAAATCAAGGAGTTTACTCCGCCTCAGGCGGATGACTGTTTTAAAGACGAGCGTAACGATGACATTGGACTTTATAGACAAACTCTAGCTATAATTTCAAAAGTTTATTTATCTCCCTGTGCAACTGGTCGCTTCGTATTCCCTTTTCAAGATACAAGTCAGCCTTTATCCATTGCTTATCTTGTTCGGTATCCAAATGAAAACTAATACCGGTTTCGGCAGTAACTGCTGTTGCAATAATCACTGGAACATCAGGATATTTTTTCTTAATTTTATATGCTAAAACAAACCCTGCATCTTGTGTTTCCATCATTAGATCCAAAATTGCTAAGTCTGGTTTTTTTATCAGACATTCTTCAGCTTCTTTAACGCTCTCGGCTGTTATAACCTCAAAGCCAAAGCTTTCAACATGAGTTTTCATTTGAAACAAATAATCAATATCATCGTCAACAATAAGTATGAGTTTTTTATCTTCTGTCATTTCAATTTTATTTTATAAATTAAACATTTAGTTTTTTGGTAATTTTATTTTAAATTGTGTGCCTGTTATTCCCTTATTAATGTCTGTATTCGATTCTACAGTTATTTGTCCTTTATGCATTTTAATAATACCATAAACAAGTGGAAGCCCCATACCTGTTCCTTTACCAATTTCTTTGGTAGTGAAAAACGGAGTAAAAATTTTATCCATATTCTCTTCGGCTATACCGCAACCATTATCGGCAATAATGATGGTAAAATCAGTTTCAAATTCATCAATTTTAACACTTAGCACCCCACCTTCAGGCATTGCATCTATGGCATTTTTTTCAAGGTTTGTAAGTACTTGCATCATCTGATCTTTGTCAATAGTAGCAACTAGACTTTCTTTCTCAAAAATGAATTCCGTAACTATATTCGCTGGAACAACAATGGAATGCAAGCTATGTTGGCAAAATTTAACAATGTTAACTTCTTCTGGTACAATTTGATTTTTTCGAGCAAAGTTCAATAGACCACCAACTATTTTTTTGCATCTGTCAGATTGTTCAACAATTAAATTAAGGTCTTCAATAATTGGATCATCAGCAGCAGCTTCCTCCTTTAGTATATTGCTATACATTGAAATAACACCAAGCGGATTATTTAATTCGTGCGCAATACCTGCTGAGAGTTGACCCATGTTAGCTAGCTTCTCGGATTGCTTAAGTGCCTTTTTTGCTTTAGCAAGTTTTTCATTTGAAACATTAAGGTTAGTTATGGTCTCATGCATTTTTTCAATTGAATTGGGTAAGCACATTTCAGTTTCAGCATATCCGTTAACTATTGCAATGGCGTGAAGTCTGCAAGTATCATAACCACAAGCTCTACAATCAAGGTGATCTTTTTTATCAAATTTTCCAATATTCTTCAGAGCTGCAGTTATTTCATTTTCTGAAGGTAAAGTTGTTGTAATTTCGTTTGATGTAAATTTTTGAACAAGTGAAACAGAACTATATTCTTCTACATCATCTTCCCACTTCTTAGTATCTAAATTTTTAAGTTTTTCTGATGAGTAGTTTGTGATTTTATTACGACGTGCAAGTCTGCTACCGTTTTTGGACATGCCCGGACCCATTATGCAACCATCGCAACATAGTAACTCAAGATGTTTACCACTAATACTACCTTTCTCAAATTCAGTAATTGCATCTACAAAATCCTTTTTCCCGTCAGCAACAATAATGCTACAATCAGTTATATCAGATTTTCTTCCCATTGTATTTAGAAGTCCATGGCTTACAGGAAAAACTGCTCCTTTTCCAGCAAATGGTGGATCAAAATCGCTAGGTTGTGAATTGGCAGAATTTATGTCAGATGCATTAAATAAATGACGTAATTCGGTAAAAGTTATTGAGTTATCAAGTTCATCCGACTCGCCTTTTTTTGCGATACATGGCCCAATAAATACGATTCTTATATCTTCTGAGTATTTCTTTTTAAGGACTCTACTCATGGCAACCATTGGAGATACAATTGGAACTAAAGATGAAATAAGATTGGGATGATGTTTTTCAACATATGCAACAACAGCAGGGCAATCAGAAGAAATATACGATTTGTCGCTTTGTGAGCATAATAATTTATTGTATTCTTTTGCAACCAAATCAGCCCCAAACGACACTTCTGAAACTTTATTAAAGCCTAGCTTCCGTAACATTCCAACAAAATAACGATAATCTGAAATTTCGGTAAACTCAGCAGGAAAACTTGGTGCAACAGCAGCTACAACAAATTCATTACTTTCTAGTAACTCGGAAATTTCATTAATTTGAGTGTTAAATGTTTTTGCTCCCTGACTGCAAACATTTACACAATTGCCACAAGCAATACACCTTTCGGGCATTACTTCGGCTTGACCGTTAACAATTTTAATTGCTTTAACTGGACATTCACGAACACATGTATAACATACACGGCAACGATCTTTTACGGTGTAAACAAGTATCTTATTTGTATTTGCTAATGTCATTATATCTTTTTTTTGAAATATTTTGAAGGAGAAGACTAAAAAACCAAATATCTATTAGTAATCCATTAACCATGTCTTCTCCCCATAAAATATTTAAATCATTACTTTACGAACACTGTACTCAGTATGCAATAACTTGTGGCTTTTGTGAGATAAAGGCGCCCCTAGAAATTTATTGTATAAATCAATAATTTCTGGGTTTTTGTGACTTACCTTCAGAGTTTCGTTTTCGTCAATTTTATAAAGGGTTTTCATCCTTGTTTTAAGTTGCTCCTCATTTGTGCCAATGTGCTGACCACCACCGCCAATACACCCACCTGGACAAGCCATAACTTCGATGAAATGGATATCGCTTCTGCCGTTTTTAATTTCGTCGAGCAAACCACGTGCATTACCCATACCATTTACAACAGCAATGCCTAATTCAAGGTCACCAATTTTAATTTTAGCCTCTTTTCGTCGTTCAAGACCGCGTACTTGTGGAATTTGGAAGTTTACAAGTTCTTTGCCAGTAATTTTAAAATGAGCTGTTCGTAGCGCCGCTTCCATAACACCACCCGAAGCACCAAATAGTTTACCAGCTGTACTCCTAAAACCTAGTGGTGAGTCGGTTAACTCAGGTTGAATATTATGCATATCTATACCGTACAATTTCAAAAACTTAGTAAGCTCACGAGTTGTAAGTACAGCATCCACATCCGAAATACCTGCTTGCGTCATTTCTTCACGCTGTGCTTCAAACTTTTTAGCTGTACATGGCATAATAGCAACCGAATAAATTTCTTCAGGTTTAAGATTCTCTACCTGTGCAAAATACGATTTGATTACTGCACCCATCATTTGCTGCGGTGATTTGCAAGTTGATAAGTTTGGAAGTAGTTCAGGATAGAATTCCTCAGCAAACTTTACCCAACCAGGGCAACAACTTGTGATTTGTGGAAGCACTCCTCCTGTTGTAATACGTTCAACAAGCTCTGCAGATTCTTCCATAATTGTTAAATCAGCAGAAAATGAGGAATCAAAAATATTATCAAAACCAACTTTTCGTAGAGAGGCATTTAATATTCCATTTATGTCAGTACCCGACTCGATGCCAAGTTCCTCAGCCATCGAAACGCTAATTGATGGTGCATATTGAACCACAACTCTTTTTGCTGGATTATTCAGAGCTTCCTGAATTTCTGCAAAGTGATTTTTTTCAGTTAAAGCTCCTGTAGGACAAACCATTATGCATTGCCCACAGTTAATACAGCTTGATGTGTTTAAACCTTGATTAAATGATGTGCCAATTATAGATTGGTTTCCACGATGGATAAAATCGATACAACCTACACCCATAACATCTTCACAAACAGTAACACATCTTCCACACAACACACACTTTTCGGGATCGCGTACAATTGAAGCACTCGACAAATCAAGTTTCTCACTATTTTTTCTGCCCCTGATTCTTCTTTCTCTTACATGATGCTCTTCGCTTAGATTTTGAAGTTCACAGTTTTTGTTTCTTACGCAATAAAGACAATCATCAGGATGGTTTGAAAGTAATAACTCAATAATTGTTTTTCTTGACTCCACAACACGTTGGCTATGAGTTTTTATCTCCATACCTGAAACTGCAGGAAAAGAACAGGAAGTAATTAGTTTGCCTGTTTTTACATCTTCAACAACACACATGCGGCATGCTCCTGTTGGTGTAGAATCTTTAAGATGACAAAGTGTTGGTACTTTAATTCCGTTTCTGTTTAATACTTCAAGAATTGTTTCCCCTTGTTGTATTTCACAATCTTTACTATTTACATTTATTATATTAGTCATTTTTCAGATTTTTTAAGAGATAAGTATGGAGTCGAATTTGCAAACGTCGAAACATGTTCCACAACTGATACATTTATCATCAACAATAAAATGTGGACTTTTGCGACTACCAATAATTGCATCGGTTGGGCATTTTTTTGCACAAATTGTACAACCGGTACATGTGTCAACATCTATTGTGAATGTTCTTAATTCGGTACAAACATTGGCATTGCATTTCCTATCAAAAATATGCTCTTCGTATTCTTCTCTAAACCAATGCAGGGTACTCAATACCGGGTTTGGAGCGGTTTGTCCTAATCCACAAAGGGAAGTTTCTTTAATTACTTTTCCAAGTTGCTCTAATTGTGTTATTCCTTTAAAACGTTCGAGAGCTTCGTTTTGACTAAGGTTAACCGGCTTATGAGTTATGCCTTCAAGTATTTCAAGCATACGACGGGTTCCCTCACGGCATGGAATACATTTCCCACAACTTTCACGTTGTATGAAATCCATAAAAAATTTGGCAACATCAACCATGCAAGTATCCTCGTCCATTACCACAAGTCCACCTGAGCCCATCATTGCTCCTATTTTTAATAACGAATCATAATCAACTTCAATGTCAAGATTTTCTTCAGTAATACATCCACCTGAAGGGCCTCCGATTTGAACTGACTTAAACTTTTTACCATTGGGTATTCCGCCTGCAATGCCAAAAATAATTTCACGTACTGTTGTTCCCATTGGAACTTCAACCAATCCTGTTAATTTAACTTTTCCTGACAAGGCAAAAACTTTAGTTCCTTTGCTTGCAGTAGTTCCTATGGCCTTAAATGCTTCAACTCCATTTGGAATAATTTCAGAAAGACATGATAAGGTTTCAACGTTATTAATTATTGTTGGTTTTTCAAAGAGTCCTTTTACAGCTGGGAATGGAGGGCGAGGTATTGGCATTCCTCTTTTACCTTCAATACTTTTAATTAGGGCTGTTTCTTCACCACAAACAAAAGCACCTGCTCCCATTTTTACTTTAATATCAAAGTCGATACCGCTTCCCTGAATATTTTTGCCAAGAAATCCATTTTCACGAGCTTGATCAAGTGCAATTTTTAATCTTTCTATTGCCAAAGGATATTCGGCTCTAATGTAAACGTATGATTTTGTTGCCCCAATTGCAAATGCTGCAATCATCATTCCTTCAATTAAACGATGTGGATCGCCTTCAATAACCGCTCTGTCCATAAATGCACCAGGGTCTCCTTCATCGGCATTACAAATAAGATATTTTTGATCAGCAGGAGTGTTAAATGCAAATTTCCATTTTGATCCTGTTGTAAAACCACCACCACCTCTACCACGTAGGCCACTGTCCTCAACCATATTGCAAACTTGCTCAGGATCATAGGTATTAATTGTGTTTAGATATGATTTGTATCCACCGGCGGCAATATACTCTTCAATGCTAATGGGGTTAAGAATACCACAATTTTGTAATACAATACGTTTTTGCTTTTTGAAATATGGATGATCATTAAAATTAGCAATATTATCCCATAAATGATTATTAAGAGATGGGAATTGAAAAAGAGGAGTGACTTGTGTTGGCAATTCAAGATTAAAAACAGAACTGAGAACATTGTCAACTTTATCGTTGGTTACACCACTAAATGAAACTCTAGTATGCCCTGGAAGCTGAATGTCGATTATTGGTTCAGCTGCACATAGTCCTATACAGCCTACTTCGATTATTTCGGCATCAATTTTATTTTCAGCCAAATATGCTTTAATACTAACAAGAGTTTTACCAGCACCAGCAGCTAATCCACATGTGCCTGCACCTATATAAATAACAGGTTTTATTACCGCGTCTCTTTTTACTAGTGATAATTTATGGTTGGCTAAATCAGGGGCAATATTGTTGCCTACAACTTTGTTAAGAAGTAAATCTTGAATATTTTCTTTTATTCTATTCATTTATTTGTCCTCCTTTGTTTTATACGATTCAATTATTTCAGCGAGAGAAGTATCAGTAACTTTTGCAAAAAATTCACCATTTATTGACACAACTGGTGCAAGACCACATGCACCAATACAAGCTACAACTTCAACGCTAAACTTACCATCACGTGTGGTACTACCAGCCTTAACATTTAATAATTTCTCCACTTTCTGAAGTACAGTAGCAGAGCCTAATACATGACATGCTGTACCACGGCAAACCTGAATGTGGAATGTTCCGTTTGGTTGAAATCTAAATTGATTGTAGAATGTTGCTACTCCAAATATTTTACTTGTGGGGATATTTAGAAATGAACTAACATCCACAATCGACTCTTTGGATAAATACCCCTCCATATTTTGTATGTCTTGTAAAATAGGAATAAGATTTTCTCTTCCAGCTTCGGGGTATTTTCTAAAAATATTTTCTGTTTCTATCATTATATAAACTATGATGTTAAGTATGATATAGTAATTTATATAGACTTACTTATTTAATAATTTCTCAATTTCGGGAATAATAACGTCAGCATTTACAGGCTTCTTAACAAATGCACCTACAGGAAACCAAACAGCTTCATTATCATTATTCAAATAATCAACACCTGCATTTCCAGTTACAAGGTCTCTAACAAGAATTACTCTTAGATCAGAATATTCGGGTTTTTGACGAAACTGTTGTGCCATTGCTTGTACGCTTGGTTTTGTAGTGGTAAGTACCTCAATTGATGTTTGGATAATTACAGGGATATCTTTAAGAGATTCATCATTTGCCATTTCTTGGGCAAGTTCAAATCCTTCGAAATCAGTTGTCATCATTACATCCAATATGGCTAATTGGGGTTTTTGTTTTCTGATTAATTCCAGTCCTTCTACTTTATCGTTGGCTGATAATACCTGATAACCATGGGCGGTTAAAATTGATTTTACTACATTGATGATGTCGATGTCGTCGTCTACGATTACAATTTTTTTAGCAATTTCCATTTCCTTAATTTTTAATGATTAATAATGTTGTAAAAGTATTTTAGAAAAAGGAGTTGGGTTAGGTAGCTAATTACCTTTTTAATTGTAGTGTATTACCGTTTTTACGCATGAAAAACCAGTACTTTTAGGAGGGGTAATGGGGTGCTATTGCCTTTGTTGTTGTAGATTTTGTTTGATTGTATATTTGATTATTTGGTTATTTGGTTATAATCGTGTGAGGAGCAATGGTTATTAATGATACCGCTACTGTTGCGTCCGCCACAATAGCAGCCATAGTAACCAAAGTAGCTATAGTTGCCATTTTTAGTGCTACTATTATTGTGAAAAAAGTAGGATTAGCAACACGTTATACGCAATTAATAAACAAAGTCCCTCGAATAAATGTGTTAATTTACAAAAAGACGTTCGTTTTAATGTATATTTGCACAAAAAGACGTTCGTTTTAATGTAAAAAATAATATATTATGGAAAGATATGCCATGCAAGAATTATTAAAATGGAAGAATAAAACAGGAAGAAAGCCCTTGGTTATTAGAGGTGCTCGTCAAGTTGGGAAAACCTGGTTGATGAAAGAATTTGGAAAAAGAGAGTACAAACAAACAGCATATATAAATTTTGAAAATTCTAAGCTCTTAAAAACGCTATTTGTTGATGATTTTAATATTAATCGAATTATTACAGCTTTACAGATTGAGACCGGAATACAAATCAATCCAAAAAATACACTTATTATTTTTGATGAGATTCAAGAAGCAGATGGAGCAATTACATCGTTAAAATACTTTCTAGAAAATGCTCCAGAGTATCATATTATTGCAGCTGGCTCATTACTTGGTGTATCACTCCAAAAGCACACATCTTTTCCTGTTGGGAAGGTTGAGTTCATTGAACTATATCCTCTTAGTTTTGAGGAATTTTTATTGGCAATAAGACAAAAACCCTTGTTAAACCTTTTAGTTAATAAAGATTGGGTGTTAATAAAAAGTTTTAAAGAAAAATACATTCAATTTCTACGACAATACTATTATATAGGTGGCATGCCTGAAGTAGTACTATTATTCAGTATAAATAATAATTATACGGAAGTAAGGCATTTACAAAAACAAATTCTATTAGCCTATGAGCAAGATTTTTCAAAACATGCACCAATCGAAATTGTTCCAAGAATTAGAATGCTTTGGAATTCAATACCAGTACAACTAGCAAAAGAAAATAAAAAGTTTATATACAAAGTCGTTAGATCAGGAGCAAGAGCCAAAGATTATGAAATTGCTCTTTCATGGTTAATTGACTGTGGACTTGTTCACAAAGTTTGTAGAGTTTCAAAGCCGGGAATTCCGTTAAAGGCCTATGAAGATTACAATGCATTTAAACTGTTTTTAGTTGATGTTGGGTTATTAGGAGCTATTGCTGATATTGATGTAAAAACACTACTTAATGGTAATTTAATTTTTGAAGAATTTAAAGGTGCAATGACAGAACAATATGTGTTACAGCAAATTAAGACCTTAACTGAATTATCAGTTTATTATTGGTCTGCCGAAAGATCTGGTGCTGAAATAGATTTTTTGGTACAATGGTCAGGTGCAGTATTTCCCATAGAAGTAAAAGCAGGAGAAAATCTACAATCAAAAAGCCTCAAAGCATTTTGTAATAGGTATAACTCAAAACTGGCAATAAGAACATCAATGTCAGACTTTAGAAATGATGATTGGCTTACAAATATTCCTCTTTATGCCATAAGTAAGTTGACCGATATTATGAATTAAATAATAACCAACTTATTACGAAGTGCGTAAGCTAACAATCCAATGGCATTTTTGCAGCCAGTTTTGGCAAGCATATTTGATTTGTGACCAACAACAGTACGTTCGCTAATATATAACACTTCGGCAATTTCTTTGTTGCTAAGCCCTTCGGAGAGTAATTGGAGAATTTCCTTTTCACGTGAGGTAAAATGGATTTCTTCACTTTGCTTCTTTTCCGCTGTTGTTTGAAATTTACGTGTGAAAAATTTAAAAAGTTCTTCGGAATAATAATTACCAGAAGCAGCAACCGTGGTTATGGCTTTATGTAGAGTGTCTTTATTGATATTTTTTACTAAAAAGCCTGCTACCCCTGCATCTATCATGCTTTGTACATAGTCGTCTTCGGTAAACATTGTGAGCGCAATAACTTTTAATTTTGGATTTTCTTTAATTGCAATTTTTGTGGCATCAATACCATTCATAATTGGCATTTCAATATCCATAAGCACAATGTCACAAACAACTTTTCTAATTAAATCCAAGAATTCCTCCCCATTTGCTGCTTCACCAACAACCTCAACATAGTCGAGTTTTCCGAGCACCATTTTTAATCCGCTACGAAAAATTTCGTGATCATCAACAATAATTATTTTAACAATGTTATCCATAATTTAATGTATGCAAAGTTACATCAGAAAATCCAATTCTTTTTAAATTTCAATAATAATTTTAAACCCTTCTCCTTTGTTACTTATTATATCACAACTACCATTTATTGACTTTATTCTGCTAATTATACTTTTAAGTCCAATTCCTGAACTTTTTTTTGCCATTACCTCTTTACTGTTAAAGCCAATTCCATCGTCAGTAAAAACAAGCGAAATATTATCATCATTTTTGCTAAGCTCTATGTATGCATGTTGCGATTTGGCATGTTTTATGGTATTTGTAAGAAGCTCACTAATTACCCGAAATAAAATTAGCTGTATGTTTTTGTTGAGAGATTGCTCAATGCCTTTTGCTTTAAAGTCGATATGTATTTTGCCTGCCTTATTTACTCTTGTACAAAACGCATCCAAGGCTTTAACTAAACCGTACTCATGTATTACCCTGGGCATTAAATTATTGGATATTTCACGGATGCTATTAACTGCATCATCAAGCATTTTGTTAACTTGAATTACAAAATCCTTTTTTTCTTCACTTCCAATTTCGGCGGAACCCAATTCATTTACATATAGCTTTACAGTTGACAGTAATGGGCCAATGCCATCATGCATATCTTTTGAGAATCTTTCTCGTTCTTTTTCTTCAGTTTGTATTACAGCACTCAGCACCTTACGCTCAGTTTCCTTACGCTTTAATAGGTTTCTGGAAATACTAAGAATCACAGTTTCGCCATTAAATTCAAGTACCCGACTGTTTATTTCCACAGGTATTGAATCGCCATTTTTTGTAATATATTCTGAATCAAATAAAAAACTGCCGTTTTTAATTATCCTTTCTCTGTTCCCCAGAAATAGTTCAGCGTGCTTAGATGGTTTTAAATCAAGCAAATTCATTTGTAATAACTCTTCACGTGTATATCCAAGAAGTTTACTCGCTTGTTCGTTTACTTCAATAATATTGGCCTGAAAATCAGATACAAAAATCTCATCGCTACTATTTTGAAATATTGTTTTAAAATTCTCTTCACTACGCTTAAGGGCTTCCTGGGTTGTTTTTAATTTTACATTACTTGTTTTAATGGCATTTAATATGCGATAAACTCGTTTAGTTGTTACTGATAAAATTAAAACTATCAGCAAAATTACAATTATACTCCCTACTAGTATAGAGTTAATAATAATTGCTTTTAAAGGAGCATAAGTTAACTGTTTAGTGGGTACTACCGTTGCAATATGAAAACCAAAATCGGAATAGTAATTATATGCAAGCAAATATTCCTCATTATCAATTTTGCTAATAAATTTACTAACACCAATAGTATCTTTAGTAACTTGCATTATCATGGCTTTAGAAATTACGTTGCTTCTACTATCATTGGGCTCTAAAACAATGCTTCCATCATTATCAATTACAAACGGAAATCCTGTTTTTGCAATTACAAGAGTATTAAGTGTGGTACGAAGTTTTACAATATCTTTTTCTTTTCCTCCCACATAAAGCGCACCAATAATAACTCCATTTAATAAAATAGGCTCGTATGCCGTTATATACCAATCGTTTACAACAAATGCTCGCCCATAATAAGTATTGCCTTTACTAATAGTTTTTGCCACCAGTGATGAGTTGGGAATATATGTTCCAACAGCAGTTGATCCATCTATCTTCATTACGTTTGTTGAAACTCTTAGATAACCGCTATCTATTTTTTGGAAAATAGTTGTTGTACCACCGAAAAGCTCATGGGTTTCATCTGTAAAACTAATTGAGTTTAAAACAGCATTACTTCCCCATAATAATTGTTTAATATTTGTTTGATGTGAACTATGAGTAAACTGATTTATTGCATCAATGTTAATGGACTTGTTTGAGAATCCAAGTTCTTCATCATAAAAAAGACGGTGAGCAACTTTAAGGTCTGTGCTAACTTTTTCCAGCTTGAGTTCCCGTTCGCGTTCAAACATCTTTTTAATTGTAGTTACTTCAAGTAGCATATTACTTTCAGCAACATCGTAAATAGATTCGCGCGAAATGTTTACTAAAAAAAATGAAAAAAGAAAAATAGCAACAACTAGAGCTATCAATACAGGATAGAATAATTGAAATTTAAGTGATAAACTGAAGTTTTTTTTCATTGTCAATTATAAATTTTCCATTATAAAATGTTTTAACCACTCAAATGCAGCTTCTTGATTATATTTTATTTCTGGTCTTAATAAAGCTTCCATATCTCCGGTAAAGTAAGGATCTTTTTCTTTTTCTTCAATGTTCATAAGAAACTCTTTTTTACTCGGAGGTCTTTTGGCTGTAGAAAAAGTTGTATATTCTTTGAAGCACTTTATGATTTTTTTTAAATCCAAATCCATATTTAATCTAGAATAGTCCAAATCAAATAAATCACGTCCTTTACTTCTTTGGTAAAGTGCTCTAAGCTTTGTTCCTAGGAGTTCGTTTATGCTGTATGTTCTTATTTCTACTTTTCCTGAAAACCATTCGCTTTCTACCTCAAATGGGAAATTCACCCAATCCAATACATTGAAATGTTCTTTACAGTTAATTTCTAATTTTAAGCGTAATCGAATTTCTTCATATTCAGATGTAAAACGGTATAATGCTTTAGCTCCATGACCTTTTACTTGCGTTTTTCTTGGTTCTTCAAAAAATGTAATTACTTCACCTATGCGTTGCATGATTGGCTTTATTGGACCCGATTTTATTTGAACTAAATCAATATCTTCCGAATATCTTGGTGCAGGATTTAAATATAGTTTGTGCAATGCAGTACCTCCCCTAAAGGCTAAATTTTCTTTAAGGAATTCATCTGAGAAGATTTCTACCAATGCGCGACTAATTACCAAATCTTGTTCTACTTGAAAGAATTGTGTCCATGGAGTATGTTCTTGCCATTGTGCTATGTAAGGCTTTGGAATCATAAATCACTTTCAAGTTTAATGTTTACATCTACCTTCCAAAAATTATCTACTGCTCCTGGTTTTTGCCCAGACTTTGGGCTAAGTAATACCGGAAAAAAATTCGACCGCTTAAGATGATCCTTTATTTGATTACTTAAATTTTGTTCAACATCTATTTTATTTAGCAAAAACCCGAATCGTTGTAAAGTACTTTTATATGGATACCAAGTTAATAGTTCTGCTATATCCTTTTGGTTTATTTCTTCTGCTAATTCTTCCAAAATGGCTAACATTCTATTAATTCCTCCCAATTTAGTTTGATGGTGTATTAAATCTACTGCGGTAAGAGCAGGGCTTGAAATTTTAAAATATCCAGCATCTGATTTTTTGTTGATAATATTTTTATTTGGCCATTTGGCAGTAGTAAAAAATCGAATATCAATGGTAGTTTTTTCTATGCTAAATAATTTTGGTTTTTTTGTCATTACATAGTCTCGCTGGGTTTGTTGATGACTGGCTCCGTGAAATTTAGCAGCAGTGTAAAATCCTAAATAATAGTAACGATTAAGGCTATTAAAAAGCTTATTAATGTATAGTTGAATGGGTAATTGCCCTTGTTTGGAGTACCTTGGTGGGATTATTAAATAGTACCCTTTTCTAAGATTTACAATTTCTTTTTTATAAGACAGTCTGGCAAGTTCAAATTTTAATGAAGTACCTTTTCCATTAGTATGTTCAGTAATTTCTTTAAGAGAGAAAGAATAACTCTCAATGGATAATAAATGTTTGATAAATTCTTTAGCATTCACTTTAGTAAAGTTTCGACAAAGTTAGCAAAAAAAGCTACTTATCTCGAATTATTACTAAGTTATTTCTGCAATTTAGCATTTATCCCGATTCACTTATTCTCTCAAGTCTGCTAATATCAACAATCTCAATGGTTTTACCGCTTGATTTTATAATTCCATCATTATTAAAATCCTTTAATATCCTAATAACGCTAATTACCGACATTCCTGTATATTCAGCCAAGTCTTTTCTTGATAATGATAATTTAAACTTATTATCATGATAAATATTATCAGAAATAAATAACAGAGCTTCCGCAAGACGGCCCGTATGTTGCTTTTGAGTGAGCGAAACAATTTTATCGAAATTATAGAACGTACAATTATTTATAGTGGAGATTACATGGGTTGCAAATTCACCATTTGTCACAATAAGATCTTCAAAAATTTTTTTATCAATGGCGCAAATTGTTGTGTCTTCTATTGCCGATACTGTATATTGGGCTATATTGCTATTGTATAATGAAGGCAAACCTATTAAACTTCCTTTTGGAAATAAATTTAAAATTAAATTATGCGAATCATTAACTTCCATATACATTTTTGTTAAACCATCTCTAACAAATAATATGTGGGTAACAAACGACCCTTGCTTTGCAATTACTTCACCTTTACGATATTTTATCTCAACACGTTTTAAATCAACGCTTTCAAGCTCTGGAATGGATAGTCTTTCAAAACAAGATGATTTATTCTTGCACGACACACAACTACTTCCTTTTAAACCAGTATTCATAATTTGTTGTTTAATTCCAAGTAAATATCTTGCCTCCGTTTTACTATTTTAGGCATAAATATCTTTGTTATGCAAAAGTAGTTAAATAATCAAACGACATTTTTTTTATAATCACACGATACTTTTTTAATGATCTAAGTTATATGATAAAAGCATTAAATGGTATATGTGTAATCAAATCTAAATATCAATATATGTGTACTATTGCAATAAATGTATTATACAAACACTAATACTCTTAAGTGTATGAAAATTAGAAACATAACATTGTCATTTATAGTCCTTTTTTTGATTTGGGTACTTTATAATAACACTTTTGATCTGCTTGTTATCGGTCTGGGTGCAATCTTGTCATTATTTGTATCCATAGTATTTTGTGGAAATTGTGATGTATTTGGTGAGTTTAAATTTACTCCCAAAGCCTTTTATTACACCATAGTTTATTTATTTGTTTTTGTTGGAGAATTAATAAAGTCGAATTTAGATGTTGCTCGCAGGGTAATTTCTCCTTCACTACCAATTAATCCAGGTATTGTTGAAGTTAAAACAAAACTTAAGTCGAAAATGGCTCGCTTGTTATTGGCAAACTCTATTACTTTAACACCAGGTACATTAACTGTTGACATGATTGATGATACTTTATATGTACACTGGATTGATGTAAAAAGTGATGACATTGAAATTGCAACAGAAGAAATAGTTTCAAAATTTGAAAAATATTTAACTAAGATTTATGATTAATATAATTTTAACAATAGCAGCAATAATAATAATGATTGCCATCTTTATAGCGGCATATCGATTTATTATGGGACCTGATTTAGTTGATAGAGTAATTTCTTTTGATCTTATAGGAGTTTCATCCATTGCACTAATTACGATCATTACTCATTTTGCAAACAGAATGATTTATCTGGATATAGCAATTGTATATGGATTACTCAGCTTTCTGGCAGTAATAATTATTGGTCGTTATCTCGAAAAAGGACTTTAAAAAAAATTAAAATGGAAATAATAGAAATTATAGGTGCATTTATAACTTTGTTAGGTTCAATATTCATACTGCTTGGTTCAATTGGTATGGTTCGTATGCCCGATTTTTATAACCGTATTCAAGCAGGAACAAAAGCATCCACATTAGGAACAATGCTTAGCTTATTTGGAATTGGGTTAATTCATCTTGATTGGGGTGGTAAAATTGTTATACTGATATTGTTTGTTTTAATGACAAACCCCTTATCATCACACGTTATTGCTAGGGCCGCACATTATACTAAGGTTAATATATCTGGTAAAACCGTTGTAGATAAGCTAACCAAAAAGAAATTTAAACTTAAAAAAGACAATTAGGATGATATATATAATTCTATCGGTATTTCTTAGTTTATTTATTCTTGTTATGGCGGTTGTCGCTGTACATAACGAGAATATTAAAGTTGCAATTATTGCAGCCGGAATTGTAAGCCTGTTTTCGTCAATATTGTATTTGATACTTGCTGCTCCCGATGTGGCAATGACGGAAGCTGCAATTGGCAGTGGTTTATCAACCGTGATCTTTTTCTATGTACTAAACAAAATACGCAAGAATAATGCTTAAAAAAGGGCTAATACTCGTAATTCTTATTGCCTTTGGGGCAATATTTTTAAACTTGCTATCGTCGTTTAATGGTAATTCCGAACTGTCTGATTTAAGTTCATATTACGCAAACAACGAACCAACAGAAGTTGGAGCAGCAAACCTTGTAACTGCAATTGTGGTTACATACAGAGGACTTGATACTTTAGGTGAAGTAGTAATTCTTTTTTTATCAGCAGCAATTGTTAGCTTTTTATTAAAGCTTACCAAAAGTGAAGAAGATGATGAAACAAGAAATAATGAACTGCGTCCTTCCAGCGAATTGTTACAAACAGCAACAAAAATATTTGTTCCTGTAATTTTTATGTTTGGAGCCTATGTTTTCATAAACGGTCATTTAACACCCGGTGGAGGTTTCCAAGGAGGTGCAATTATAGCCTCTGGGTTTGTACTTCTTTTACTAGCAAAACCTAATATGAAAATTAATCACCAACTCATAAGTATCATCGAATCAATTTCGGGAGTATCATTTGTAATAATTGGAATACTAGGAATTGCATTAGCAGGTGGGTTCCTCGATAACAATATAATAGGACTTGGAACTTTTGGAACCCTGTTAAGTGCGGGTGCAATACCAATCATTTACATATTTGTTGGATTAAAAGTTGGTTCCGAATTATCAAGTATTGTTGGAACATTTAACGAAACACAAAAAGAAAATTAATTACGCGATGGAGTATTTAAATATTGAATATATCAGCATAACAGCCGGACTTCTTCTGATATTAATAGGTATTTTTGGGATTCTTACTCAAAAAAACCTTCTTAAAATAGTAATCGGATTCTCCCTTTTTGATACAGGCATACACCTTGTAATGGTTAGCATAGCTTACGTTCGTGGTCGTACAGCACCTATCATCGATGAAACAGTTGATATTAATGATGCCGTTAACCAAATAGTTGACCCATTACCACAAGCTCTGGTGTTAACAGCCATTGTAATTGGCTTAGGAGTAACTTCACTAATGCTTGCCTACATATTAAAGCTGAATAAGGAAAATAAATCGTTGGATATTGGAAGTTTTAGCGACCTAAAGTGGTAAATACATTGATGATTTTTAATTGATGATTGATTATTTATTTGCAAATTGAAAATAATAAATTGAAAATAATAAATAAAAAAACATGCTTTCACCCATACATATAATCACAATATCTTTAGGAGTTGCTTTTGCTCTTGGTCTTTTTGGAAATATTCCTAAAAAAGCTTTAGCAGGTATTATGTTGTTGGCTCTAGGAGCAATGACAGCTATTTCGGCACAATGGGCTTATGCACTAACTACTGGTCAAATTGAAACCACTCAAATTTTTACTGCCGGTTTTAAACCTCCTTACTCAATTATGCTAACAATGGGGCTTAACGAATCCGTAATAACACTACTTATTAATATAGTAGGGTTGTTTGGTGGTATTTATTTGTTTAACACTCTTGTAAAGCAGGGCAAAAATGCAATTATCATCTTCCTAGTTCTTATTATGGGATTAAATGTAATTGTTCTTACACAAGACCTTTTTAACTTATTTGTTTTTCTAGAAGTACAGAGTATTGCAACCGCAGGGTTAATAGTTCTACATAAAAATAAAGATTCAATAGCTGCTGGCTTTAAATATATGTTGGCCACCGGAATTATTGCCGGTTTACTTTTGATTGGTATTATATTCGTATACTATTTCACTGGTTCATTATATCTTCAAGATATTATCGATGCAAACCCTGCGGCCACAAAAGGTGGAGCAGTTGCCGTATTTTTGGTGCTAATTACTTTATTGCTCGAATCAAAAGTATTTCCTGCCAATGGTTGGGCTTTGGATGTTTATCAGAGTGTTAAACCTGGATTCGCAGCCATTATATCAGCGGGCTCTGCATCAGCAGTTTTTTATGTGTTATACAAAATACTTCCAATAATTCCTGAGAATTACTATCAAGTGATTGCGTTCATTGGCATAATCACTTTTATAGGCTCTAATTTACTAGGTATAAAACAAACCAATGCAAATCGTTTACTTGGTTATTCATCAATTGGGCAAATTGGATTATTAGTAACAATACTTGGTTTATCACCACACTTAGGTGATAAATTAACTTTTATTGCTTTTACAATATTAATTAGCCACTATTTAGCAAAAGCCGGTTTATTCTGGATTGCAGGAATTGTTAAGCAAGATGACATTAAAAATTGGTCGAATCTTCGTAAGAAACCCATACTCCTCGTTTTATTCGGAACTTTTGTTTTTACATTAATAGGTTTCCCTCCATTTCCTTCATTTTTCGGAAAATGGGAATTAATTATGCAATTGTCAAGTGCGGGCATGTTACCATGGATAATTGCCATACTATTTGGTTCATTAATCGAAGGAGTATATTTATTTAGATGGTTAGGTTATGCAATTAAGCTTGACAATGTAAACTTGCCTGAATTCAAAATGCCAATTCATAAATTTACTGTAATTGCAATATTTGGAGTTTTTACTTACCTATTTGGATATTATAGCAGCACTTTTGTAACAGGTATGGAGTTCGCAAATTTCATTCCATTATTATTCATTGTTGCTATTTATATTATTGATTTTCTACCTGCATATATTAAAAATACACTTTCAATAGCAGCATTATCCTATTATGCATTTTTACTGTTACCAGGATATTATGAAGCTGATTTAATGCGATTTATATTCACAGTAATTTTTGTAGGAGGTGGAATTCTTACTCTGTTTGCCGGATATTCACATAAAGGATCCAGAAAGGGTTTTTACCCTGCTGCCCTGCTAATGTTTGCCGGTTTAGGAGGTATAATTGAAGCAACATCATTATTGCAATTCTTCTTTTCATGGGAATTAATGACAATAGGTTCATATCTGCTTATCATAAGAGGTAAAAAATCGATGCCACATGGATATAGCTATATGTTATTCTCAGTTGGAGGTGCTTATTTAATTCTTGCTGCATTTGGCTTAGCTAGCGCAGAAACAGGAATTTATCTTGAAGGTTTAAAGTCAATTACCGCTAATGCAAACCTCATCTTTACAATGTTGGTTATTGGTTTTATGACAAAAACAGCAACCCTTGGTTTACACATTTGGTTGCCTGGCGCACATGCTGAAGCTGAAGCCGATGTATCACCAATGGTAAGTGCTATACTACTTAAAGCTGGTGTTTTTGGTTTATTAATTACCTTTATTGCAATGGGTGCTGAGCAAGCAGGAAACAGCAATATACTTTATGTACTTGGTTGGCTTGGAGCATTAACTGCATTAATTGGTAACCTGGGAGCAAGTTTTCAGGAAGATGCAAAACGTTTACTAGCATATTCAAGTATTGGTCAGTTGGGATATATATTATTTGCTTTTGCAATGGCCTCTCATATGGGTTGGTTAGGCGGGTTCACTTATACAATAAATCACTTTCTTTTTAAAGCAGTATTATTTTTAACCATAGGCGGTATTGTAGTTAGAGTTGGTACTCATAATATGTTCGAGATGGGAGGATTAATTAAGCAAATGCCATTCTCATTCGTTGCTGTTTTAATAGGAATTATTACTTTGGCTGGTATTCCACCTTTATCAGGCTTTGCTGGTAAATGGATACTTTACAACGCAGTAATGCTTAAAGGCTGGTACTTCCAGGGAGCAATTGTATTTATATCAGGAATCATTGCCTTCTTATATTTATTCCGTTTGATTTATTCAGTATTCTTAGGTCAGTTAAAAGATAATTTAAGAAATGTAAAAGAAATATCCATCTGGTTTTTAATTCCTATCTACACATTAATTATGGCAATTATGGTATTTTCTGCCAAGCCAGAATGGGTGCTTCAGCCAATTGGTGAATTTTTAATGGCTTATTTCCCTTCAGATACTATTACATGGACAGGTTCTGCTGCAACTACAAGCTTTGGATACTGGAATGGTAGCTGGGTAATGATAATTGTTGGAATTATGTTTGTAATGCTATTTAGTTGGTTACTTTATACTAATCCTAAATCGCAAAAGGTTAAGCAGTTTAATATTACATACTCTGGTGAAGCTCCTTTCCGTCCTGAAACAACACATATGTCGCACAATATTTATGCTGGTTACAACAAAGCCATAGGATTCTTAGTATTACCTTACATCACAGGATTCTGGAATTGGGTTTCAGAGTTTGTTACTGAAACGGCAGGTTTTGTTAGAAGAATATATTCCGGTAACGGACAAACATATGTACTACACATTATTGCTTATATATTAGTAATATATCTTATTGTATTTTAAAGAAATAATTATAACTGATTATGAATCATATTGTTATTAAACTATTGTTTACACTTCTGGGATTACTTATAGTAATGAACTGGGGTATGCTAATGGGTGTTACAATGCGCAAAATTGTTGCCCGTATGGCAGGTAGACACGGAATACCATTTTATCAACCATGGGTTGATTTGATTAAATTATATACTCTGCGTGATTCTTTCACACATGGTATTATGTTCTATTTAGGCCCTGTTTTCCGTTTAGGTGGTGGTGTAGGTATGTTTTTGTTTATGCCATTAATTTTTGGATCAGAACTATTTAGTAACTTCTCATGGTCAGCCGATTTAATCGTGATCTTATACTTCCAGTTTTTCGGAATGTTAGGTATGGCTCTTGGTGCAGGTGAAGGAGGGCATCCAAATTCAGCAATTGGTATCAGTAGAGGTTTGTCACAATTTACTACAATTGAAGTACCAATGACACTTGCTGTTATTTCCATAGCCATTCAATACCATACATTTTCAATTTCCGAGATTGTAGCTGCCCAGCAAGGTGGTATTCTAAACTGGACTATTTTTACAAATCCTCTTGCAACTGCGGCTGCTATGCTTTCATTACTTGGAGCATTCGGACACTCTCCATTTAATTTGGTTAAAGCACCAAATGAAATCGCAATAGGACCACCAACCGAATACCACTCATCTTTCTTAGGTGTATTAAGAACTAACAATGCTATATTGCACGTTGTTGAAGCCATATTATTCATGAATTTATTTTTTGGCGGCGCAACAAACTGGATAGAATTAATTATCAAAACATTCCTAATTTATTTCTGGTCTGTATTTGTTGGGGTTGTATTTCCACGATTTAGGATTGAACAATCAGTAACATGGTTTTTAAAAGTTCCTTTGGTTCTTGGTGTACTTGCGATAATTATATATATCTAAAAATTACAAAAAAAGTCAAATAATGTCTGACATTAATAATACTTCAAACGATAATCATAGTAAATTTCCTAATAAGGATTTTGAAAAAAGGACTGTTATAGGTCCTGATGGAGTTAAGCTTGAAATTGACCCACTTGATGATTATTTTGCAAGTGAAAGACCAAAGGTGCAAGCTCCTAAAAATAAAGTAATTGAAAAGTTTTTAAATTGGGCTAGAGCCGAATCATTATGGGTACTTGGTTTTGGAACCGGTTGTGGTAGTATTGAAATACCACCTTTGATGACGCCTCGTTTTGATGCATACCGCTTTGGTGTGCAAATGAGAGCAACCCCACGCCAGTCTTCTGTAATTATTATTTCAGGATATCTTGCTGTTAAAACTTTAAAAAGAGTTATCCGTTCGTACGAACAAATGCCAAGTCCTAAATATGTACTTGCACTTGGTAGTTGCACAATTAATGGCGGTATGTATTGGGATAGTTACAATACAATTAATCGCCTCGATCATTACATTCCTGTTGATGTTTATGTTGCAGGTTGTATGCCACGCCCCGAAGCTTTGCTTGCCGGATTTGCTAAACTTAAAGAGCGAATTAAAGCTGGTAAAGGAGAAGGTGCCAACGAATATGCTGAAAAATTTGATTGGTATAAAGGAAATCAGAAAAAGATTATTAAGGATTGGAATATGCCGGATTATAATTGGTAGAATAAAATTGGTGATTTGATTATCTGGTGATTTGGTTATTACCATATAAACGAAGAACCAACGAAAAATAAAATTGGTGATTTGGTTATCTGGTGATTTGGTTATTACCAAATAAACACTTAACCAACAAAAATGAGAAATTAGATGTTTGGAATTTATAAAAAAATAGAAAATAAACTTAATAAACTAAAATAAACACAACTGAGAAGGTGAATACGATTGGTGATTTGATTATCTG
>Ga0307988_1000120_pt1 | contig 62472 bp, 33 predicted proteins | sample EllFjometagen183_FD_203166 | JGI IMG/M metagenome (GOLD analysis project Ga0307988, IMG submission 203166) | Marine microbial communities from Ellis Fjord, Antarctic Ocean - #183 | ecosystem: Environmental > Aquatic > Marine > Unclassified | place: Southern Ocean | collected 2014-10-08 | reverse complement strand
GAGGGAAATCTTCAAGTACGGTTCTGTGAGGGGCCTGCGCCATCAGGTTATTTATGATGGCGACAGGTCTACTCGACATTAATCCCTATCCTCCTACTCGATTTTGCTTAAGTATCATTTTCGTAATAAAAAAGCCCCCCAGATATCTGGAGGGCTTTTTTTATGAAAATCTGAAATATTCAGATCGATACTTATTTGATAAGCACCATTTTCTTCACTGTGTTCTGATTGCCAGCTGTCAAGGAATAGAAATACGTTCCAGCAGCCAGATGATTAGCGTTGAAGGAAGTGGTATACGTTCCTGGATTCGCTATGCCATCTACCAGAGTTACAACTTCTTGGCCAGTGATATTGAATACCTTGAGTGTAACATGCCCGGATTGAACAATGCTATACTCAATGGTTGTTGAGGGGTTAAAGGGGTTCGGATAATTCTGTCTTAGTGCAAAATCATCTGGAACCACGTTTTCCACAACATTACTCGAACTGTTAATATCAACCAGTTTGAAGGTCCAGTATCCGCCGCCTGTGCTGATCACCAGTGTCATGGCCTCATCATCGTCAGAGAGAGTCACTTCATAGGTGATGGATGCAGGTGCATCAGCAGGAGTGGTGAGTTCACCACCAGTATATGCTTTTGGAATACCCAGATAGGCACCGACACCGTTAAGCGTGATAGTACCGGATCCTGCATCAGATGAATATGTGGCTGCATTGGAACCATCATGCGGAGCAATGGGAGTTCCACAACCATCTGCATCGACACCCTGCCAGGTCTCTAGCCAGGTTTCGCCATCCATAACGTTGGCAAATGAGCCGTCTGCATTGAAGACAAATTGGTCATCAAAAAAGCAAGCTCTGGTCGTAACATCGTCTGCTGAGCTGGACCACCAGCTACCATCATTGGGGTTGGGGCCGACCATGAGGGCTGCAGCTTCAGGAGCTACGATCCAGGTGCCAGCAATATCCAATGGTTCAACAGGAGCTACTGAATAGAAGTACCAGTTATCAAACCAGACAGTAGAAGCGCCATCACCACCATCTACCTTGAACTGGAAGATGTCTGTGAGACCAAGACCTAGATCAGTAAAGTAAGTCAATGGAATATCCACACTGACCCACTGTCCTGCTGTAATAGGCAGGGCATAGGCTTGTTCACCTGTTGTGGTACTGATCAAGAAGAAGTTCAAGGCAGGGGCATTGGCTGTCCAGAAATCCACATGAAGGAAATCATATCCAGAGACATCCTGGCCAACGCCATCAGCTCCACCCAGGTTGGTACCCTGGTAGTTCAAGCTTTCATACATGAGGGTGCTGGTTCCAGCAACATCAGCATCGACAGTAACCACAGTACTCTGACCCCAGGCGGGGTTAAAGTTGGTTTCAGCCAAATCCGTATAGGCTTCACTGTATATTGACATGACATCATCAGCAACCTGTGTAGGTGCTGGTGCGCTTACAGTAGGAGCCGTTGGCGCTGTACCGCCTGCAGAGAAATAGATATTGTCCAGATAGACATCACCATCTCCGACGAATTTTAGCTGGATAACATCAGCAAGATCAACTGGGGAAAATGCTGTTAATGGTACATCAGCACTCACCCAGCTTTCGGTTGATACCGTCAATGCATACTCTACTTCAACAGGTCCATTGCTAATCAGGAATACGCTGAGGGCAGTAGTATTTGCACTCCAAAAATCAACATGAAGTACATCGAATTCTGACAGATTCTGAGAACTGCCCAATTCAATACCCTGGTAGTCTAAGCCAGCATAAAGAAGGGTATTGTTGCCCTCAATTGGCACCTCGGATACCACGGTAGCTTGTCCCCAACCTGGGTTTAAATTAGTTCCAGCTATATTGGTATATGTGTCACTGAATACCGAAATAACCTCTTCTACAGCAGCTGTGGGTGCAGGTGCCTGGGTCGCAGGACCTGGAGGAAGTTCCTCTCCTGAAAAGGAGATGTTGTCAAAATAGGAGAGATTGTCAGTTGTTCTTCCAGCAAGATCAAAGTCAGGGAATATGACGATCTGATCATAACCAGACTCCATTTGACCGGAGAAGTCAAAGGTAAGCTCTTCCCATGCGTTAATAACTGTATTAGCAACTTTAATTTCGCCCATGGACCAGCCATCGGGTTTAACAAGTTTAATGCCTACATCACTCAATACAGATTTATACACCATGATTTTTATGGTACTGTTAGTAACATCAATGGCATATGTTCCGATATCAGCACCATGCAGCGTTTCGACACCAGCCCAGGCTTGGCCGGTTATCAGAGTTGTCATTGAGGCCACAGTAGCAGATGTATTTGCTCCTGAGGCGTTGGGGTTCGCAACGATCCCCAGGGGTGGATTGGAATCGTTTTCAAAGGTTGTCCATGTCCAACTCGCACCGTTTCCGGCTGTTTCAAAGTCAATAGGCGCGTTCTGTGCAAATGCCATACTTCCCATTGATAATAAACAGCTTAATACAATTAAGATTGTCACTTTAAACTTCATATTTTCTCCATTTCAGTTGATTTGTGATACAGTTCACCTAGAAAAAACCTATTGTTTCAACTCCTTCCTGAGTGATTATTAATCAATCACTTCTACTAGTTATTCAGGGTTTTTACTTACCTCGATTTGATAATTAACGAGTGATTCTTTGGGAGTTCGATCACTATTATAGACCCCCCAGTGTTTTTCGACTTCGTCGGGACCGGATTGATCCCCACCACCTTTCCAGGGCTCGTCGAAGGCCTCAAATAGAAATGTAGAGACCTGTTTTTCATTGATCCATTGATTCAGATCGATTAAAAATTGCTCCTGAGCTCGAATACTGACCTCAGCCTTGATCAGGGAGCCTTGTTCACCAGGACCTGTTTTTTCAGGATTGTAAACAGTAGCCCACCCAATTTCACTTAGTACGATGGTCATATCAGGATGTCTGATTTGAATATCCTGATAAACACTGTCTGCCCAATGCATGGCATAATCCAGCGACTGGCCGTTCCAGAGGGGATAGGCATGTAGCGCAATAAAATCAAGCTCATCAGCAACCGCTTGACTCTCTGGCTTATTCCAGAAACCGTAATCGTCAGCGGTTGTCACGGGTTGTACAATATTTGCTCTTACTGTACGGATGTATTTGATCAGTGACTCGGCTTCCATGCGGTGCCATGACCAGAATACTTGAGATTCATTACCTACATTAACTGCTGCAACGATATCCCTATGACGATTGGCCAGTTCAATGGCTTTGGTCACTTGTTCTTCGTTGAGAACTTTACGTTCGGGATGTTTGGTCTCATTCTCCAGCCAGATGCCCAGCATCATTTTAAAGGGCAGCTTGTTTTCATGAATGACTTTAAGAATGCGTTCTGAATCATTATCAGAGCCATAGACCCGAATGAGATTCCAGTGTTCTTTGAGAATATTGAGATCTTCCAGGATCTCAGCCTCACTGGCTCCTTGCACACCTGGAGCTTGTCCTTCACGATAACACCCATATGAAATGGCATTGCCAATCCACTTTTCATCGATGTAGGGTGAGAAAGAGCGCTTAACAAAAGGGATCTCTTTTAAGGATACAGCCGAATCAGCAGTTGCTTGACTTGCAGCAAGAGCAGCTGTTTCAGCAATAGGCTCTGGAACTACCGAGCTATGATGACATGCCACGAGGAGGGCAAAGAGAGCTAGCAGCAGTATGATCGATCTAGATTTCATGAGTTTCCATCCTCTTCGACTACTTATCGTATCCGAGTCCAAAGCCATAGTGGAAGCGCGGGTCATAACCTTCATCACCCACGCTCCAATTCTCATTGTCATATTTTGGCCAGGAAAAACTCAGTTTTCCTTGTATGTCAAAATCTCCGAATAGAACATCAGCGACGCCCTGACCCTCAGATCCAGGTAACCAGGCCACTACAAAGGCAGAGGAGGCCTCCAATTCCTGCTCAACCACGAGGGGACGACCACATACCATCACTGTCACGACAGGAATGCCTTTAGAGGTGATATGTTTGAGTGTGGCAATATCTTCAGGATGTATTTCGTGTAGATATAAATTGCTAGCATAGACTTCTGCCACTTCAGTATCATCGATGGGAATGGCTGTACTATTGGGGAATGTGGAATATTCCTGCAACAAACCTGGTACGCGGATATCACCCATCATTTCTGCATAAGGTGTTTCGCCAATGACCACAATGGCTACATCGTAGTCCTCTGGATTGGCTTCATTTCCAGCGAGATTTTCACTTAAAATAGCTCCCGGTGCCATGGCCTGGATACCTTCCCAGATCGATTGTCCACCAGGAATCTCTTCGTTTGATGTAGCACCCTGCCAGTTAACCGTAAATCCACCACATTGATGGCCGCGATTATTGGCATTTTTACCTGCTACAAGAATCCGGGCATCTTTTCCAAGAGGAAGGAGTGCATCATCATTCTTCAACATAACCAGAGATTTGCGTACGGCCTCACGGGCTACTTCACGATGTTCTTTGGAACCAAAAATCTCGGTTTGCTTTGAGAGTTTGCGTTCTGCGGGTCTTGGTTTGTCAAATAGACCAAATTCAAATTTTACTCTGAGGATTCTGCGAACAGCATCTTCAATGCGTGCTCTAGGAACTCTGCCTGCATGGACAAGGGCTTTGGTATGGTTAATAAACTCTGCCCACTTTTCAGTGACCATGAACATGTCCATGCCAGAATTCAAGCCCAGTTCTACTGCTTTGCCAAAATCTTCTGCAAGACAATCAATACCATCCCAATCAGAGACGATAAATCCTTCAAATCCTAATTCATCTTTCAGAAGGTCTGTTAGCAGGTAGCGGTGCTCATGACATTTAAGTCCGTTCCAGCTATTTAAGGATGCCATGACAGTAAGTACACCGGCACCAATGGCTGCCTGATAGGGCGGCAGATGCAATCGACGTAATTCGTCTTCATCTATCTGAGCATCACCCTGGTCGATTCCATGAACAGTAGCACCATCTCCAACAAAGTGTTTTACACAGGCGATAACACTTTCTTCACCGAGATCTCCCTGAAGTCCCGTAACAAAACGAGGCGCATATTCAGAGACGATTTTGGGGTCTTCGCTGTAGCTCTCATAGGTGCGACCCCAATGGCTGTTTCTTGCCACAGCCAGTGTAGGGGCAAATGTCCATTCCACACCGGTTACGGCAATTTCGCGAGCTGTTGCTCTAGCAATACGCTCCAGTAAATCAGGATCTTTCGCTGCACCAAGACCAATATTATGGGGGAATACTACGGCTCCTGTCACATTGGAGTTACCGTGAATGGCATCTACTCCATACACAATGGGAATAGCGAGATGTTCAGCGTCTGCTTCCATAGAGGCTGCCCAATATTCATCATTCATGGCAATCCAATCCTCAGGCTTATTATCTCCTGGGACAGAACCACCTCCACTGAGAACAGAACCGATATGGTATTTTTTTACCTGTTCAGGCGTCACAAATTGACGTTCTGGTTGGACAAGCTGACCAACCATTTGATCCAGGTTCATTTTGGACATTAATTCTGAGATTTGATTCTCATATTTGCTCATGACGAAACCCCCATATATAGGTTTGTATTTGTTGAATTATTTAAGTGCAATTTCGATACGTCTTATCTTCTTAGATCGAATCTTTAAGGCAGTATCACTATCAAGACTGGAACCGGTAATATGTTGAATATTGCCAGCGTCATCGTAAATCGTCCATTCCGCAGGAGCAACGCCATCAGACCCATACGTATTCTTTCTATCTGGGTTGATGAGACTAATCAAGGTATCACCGAGAAACATAAAGCTGAAACTGTTCGCAGGTATGGCCAGTGATTGGTTGCTACCCTGGTTGGTTAGATTTATGCTTTGTTCTTTATCGGTGAATAGCCAACCCGGAAGGACAGGTTTGACTCCAAAATTTAACTCACCCTCATCGGTCACAAAGAAGGGGCTGGATCCTACTGTCATTTCTATGAGAATGTGGATGAATTCTGCTGTAGCACCACTCAAGCGTGCCACAAAGCCACCGCCATGTAGACCAGGATTCGGATTGGCACTACTGACCAGGAAGGATGAATTCTCCAGGATGCTTCTGCCATAAATTTCAGGGTCGAGATAGGGGATAAAGACCTTACGAAAATCTTCATAGAAAGTCTCATAAAGGCCATTCCGAAGCATCTCGAGCATATACTTGTATTCCATATGCAACCAGATTGATTCGTTCTCAAACCACCCCGGTGAAAAGGTACGTGCACGGCCAATTTCCATAGGCTGATCTGTCAAGGATTCATTGACTTTATACATCTCAAGCTTCTGATCATAGAGACCGCTTTTGCGAATATTTTGGATCACTTTGTCTGCGACTTCATAATCAGGTAGGCAACGTAGGAAGTGAACAGGTCCCTCAAGAAAGAGCGGAAGCGTCACACGTTCAAAGGCCTTTACACGAAAACAAGAAAAGCCTTTGGAGTTGGTTTTTACAGTCTTGCGACCCTGATCATCATCTCGGTAAATTAGTTCGAACTCTGTGGGTCTATGTGTGAAGTAGGTATAAGGTATGGTCCCATCACTATTCCAGGCTTTGGCGACTCCGTCATCAATCCTGGCTATACAAGCTGCCAGAAATTCAGTTATCCAGGTAAGTTTAACCGGCTTGGTCTCGCCACTTATCCCATAGACCGTCTTTTCACGATAGGATTCTTTAGCAAAGGTTGCTGCATCCCAGTATTCAAAGGGTTCCGTACCATTCAATAGGAGGTCAGATACCGTTTTCATGAATGACTCTAACTCTTCATAGACAGAGAGTTCATCCTCGAGGGCTGTCGATTCCTGGAGGAAATCCATGAGAAAAACAGCATGTCGTTTAATCTCAAGCGCTTCGCTGAGACTGGAGCCCATTAAACCAGGTATTCCATTGAGTGCATCATACCAGTTTGGTTTGTCCGTCTCCATCTCAACACCGATTCCTGAGGGATCAAGGGAGGCAATTTTGTTTGTGATTGTGGAGATCAACTTGATAAATAGTGAGGTTTCAACGACCTCGCCCTTGCCATATCTGGTGCGAACCAGGTTTTGGTCATGTTCCCTGGATGCAATAAGAGCAGCTTTCTCTTTTACCAGCTCAAGCCCATTCAGCTGCATCTTTTTATCTTCCCAAATGACATATTTGTCATCTCGAGGGAGGACCCTGTAGGTGGTGTCGTGAAAATTGAACTTTTGATAGTCCCAGAGGATATGTTTTAGATTTTCAGGATAGATGCTTAGATAATTATCCAGTAAATCCATGTTATAAGTCCAGTGATCTGACCAATACCCCTCTGCAAAATCTGTATCATGGATTTTTTTGCAACAATCCAACAAGTCCCCTAGCAGAGAGTCCGCATTGTCGGCGAATTCTACTCCCAATGTGCCCAAATAGGCCAATAACTCGCCTGGAGTAACTTCTTTCTCAAGAAATAATAACACCTGGCTGGCTATAGTTTTCGAAAGATGGGCGTTCAACACATCTTTACCTCTGGCTACATCTTCGAGAGTATATTTAATCTCTTTGATAACGAGTGGATTAAAGCCGTCCAATTGAATCAAATTTACAAAATGTTCAAGATTTCCAGATTTGACATCTGGATTGAAGAAAAGGTCTGAGCGACGGTTTTGATTGATATCTCTGAAATTACCGTTGCCTTGAGAGTAGAACGAAGGGGTGATTCGATAGTCATTATAGTCACGCTCGAGATCACCATGTTTCCGGGAATAGAGATGTAAAACTGATTTTGAGTTTTCACCCTGCAGTGTGTGAGGATATCCGCCACGAAGGACGTTATCCAGAAAATTTTGCCGGATGTACTTATCCAAAGTAGGATGATTACTGACCACCATATTTTTCTGTGAGAGGTCATCAATAATACCGATGCTGGCTTGAGCTTTCGAGTTTACATAATCCAGTTTCGTGATGGACGGAATTAAACTGTTTAGTTCTTCGCGAGAATCAGCATGACCGATAATGGAGGTTACCGTATAGGTCTTACCAGCACCCAGCTGTTTACTGAACAAACTCATGGCCGATGGGAGGCGATTCTCAGTAGCCTGATGATCCAGAATGTCATGAATTGATTGATCTAGGAACTTTTCAGGAAAACTATAATCATTTTGTGTCCCGAAGATGAGCTCGGGATCTACAATAGGATTTAAAAGATTTGCTCCACTTACTCCATCTTCAAAACCAAGATAGAAATTACCCTGCTCAAGGATTTCCACATTCGGACTATCAGTCGGCTTCACTTTCGCTTTAAAAAGGGGTGCTTTTTCCTCTAGATTCTTCACCTCAACAAAGGCTTCCATGAGACGCCGCATATTTTTTAAACCTGCATTGCTAATTCCATAAGGAATGATGAGGGGTAATCCATCCAGACCTTCAAAGGAAATATCAATGTTGTTGAGATTTGTGATGTGAAGTTTGCGAACCAAACCAGCATAGCTGTCTTCAGGAACAGAATAGTACTCCACAGTGAATCTGAGCCCCATGGTCTCATTTTCCTCTACCAGAATGAGGTGGGAAGGGGAGATACGCATACTCTGGGTTCGTACAATATTTTTATCGCGATAATGATTCTGGAAGGGCTCGTAGAAGTTGATACCTGAGCCTTCAGGGAATTTAATAAACGTCCTGAAACCTTGACTGGATACTAATTGATAAGCCCAGTTTGCCGGGAGGAACTCCATGATGGGGTGTTCTTTATCCTGGATTCCCATACTGCAGATGGCTTGACCTCTATTGACATAGAAGACCCACATGGGTATTCCCATCTTTCCAGCAATTCCTGGGAAAAAGCTGGAGAATGGTTTTGTAGAGTTGTAATTGTCTATTACAAACTCACCATCTTTATTTAGATGGAACTGTGATTTGGGAGTAGAATTCAAGTTATAAACCTCTCATTATTTTGAAAAATAAATTGTGATCCACTCCCCCTGAAATGGAACGCTGGATCAAAGTTGCACTCTTACTGTTTGGACTGAATTTTCTGGTATATCGATGACAGCAAATTGACCATCGATTTGCAACTGATATTGGACTGGATCTGCAGAGGTATTCAATACTTGAATGCTCAGCATGCCTTCCTCATTAAGCGTGGCACAATGATGGATGTCATCAGCGTTTAATGACCCCAACATCTTTTTGGTCTGAACTGCTTTGTCACCTGGGCGGATAGTGCGGCTAAACTGGGCGAGTACATCAAAGATAGGTGTGTAGTAGACGTCCTGTGTTGCAGTATCGATCATGATAGGTGCACCACAAAAATTACCGACATGGTTAGGTCCACCTTGCTGATCCAGGACAATATTCCAATCCACCCAGCCTGTAGCCCAATGGTCAAGGCTGACAATAATATTTCTGGCATAGCGATGGACTGGATTATAGAGTGGATGATCATCTGAATTCACACCGGCCCAATTCACAGCATATCCCCAATCTGAGGCACTTTTGGTCCACCAGAATTCATCATTCTGGAACCAGTTCTTCTCGGTACGACCTTCTGGGTCTGTACAACCATCTGGGGCTGGCTTGCCAAGATCATCAATACAACCTTCTGTGTGTACGATGGTATAGTCAGGGTATTTGGCGTGGACTTTTTCAAAGACATCTTCGTAAACTTTGAAGGTGCTCTCATACCAGTGCACAGCAATTCCATAGATGAATTTGTTGGCTTTGTCAGCAGGGAAGAGGACATCGGACCAATGTTCCATACCATCCCGATTTTGATCAAAGATAAGGACTTTGGTATCCTTGAATGCGCTGTTGCGGAGTCCCGGTCCAAGGTGGTTTTGGACGAAATCGCTTTGGGTTTCAGGTGAAAAGTTCATGCTTTCCCACTGACCATTGTTGCCGTGGGGCTCATTGACGGGTGTTAAACCCCAAATTGGAACACCGGCAGCTTGATAACCTTCGAGATATCGAAGCAGATAGTTTGAATAGGTGCCAACATACTCAGGCTTCAATGTTCCACCAGAGCCCTGCCAGTTGTTTTTCGGTGTCATGGGTTGGTACCAGTCCTCGATATCCTTCATCCAGGAGGGGGCAGTCCATGCCGATGCAATGATGCGCATCTCAGAATCCTTTTGACTGGCTTTGATACTCAAGGCTTCCTGAATCATGGGGAGCAGATCATAGCCCTCATCTTTGATCCCAGGATGCTCGGCTGGATCGAATCCCTTTGAGTCCTCTGCGATGGTAAATGAATTGAGTTCAGTATCACCTGGCACATCGGCATATGAGTATTTTCCATAAACACTGAAGTCACAGGCACCGATATGGGTTCGGGAAAACGCGAAATTAGCGCCATCCTGTCCATAAATGGCCTGCATGACGTCCTTGCGCTTGGCTGAGTCTAAATGAGCAAGAACATAGGCTGACGATTCGGTGAAGGACGAACCAATTCCGTCGATAGTCTGTTTAACCTGATCCGGGAAGACTTGCAGAACCACGCCTGTGGCCAGTCCAGCAGAAAAGTCCACACTCTCTTGTGGGGTCTGACGGTCTCCTCGTGAAGATGTCAGCACAATCTCTGAACTGGTTAGTATGTTTTGTGAGGGTTCCTGAGGTTGTGGATCTGGGTTCAGCGCACAACTAGATAACACAATACTCGAAAGCGCTATAAAATGAATGACATAAGCGGATCTTTTATTCATTTTCAGATCCTTCTGCATTAGCAACTTTGCCGCGTCTATTTTCCAGCTCGAGTCTGATCTCGTGTGCTTTGGTTTCTGTTATTTCATAACTCATCATGATAAACAGGGCAATGGCTGATGTGACCAATGGTACACCTACATCGAAGATACGGATCCAGAAAAGCGTACTCTGGGACTGGGCTGCACCTAAAGCTACATCGAAACCAGAAACTTTAAGGAGTACTCCAGTCAGTATACCAGCCAGTGCCATTCCAACCTTCACCATCCACCAATAAATAGCACCAAAGACACCTTCTCGCCGTTGATGGGTCTCCAACTCATCATAATCGCAAACATCCGAGATCATTGATCCCATGAGCGTGAACAGAGAGCCCGTTCCAAAGGCAACAAAGGGGGTCGCGATGAGAAGCATGTAAGGAAAGTCGGGGTTGTACCCAAACCACTTGAGTGCATAACCAAATAATGAGAGGGAGATCGTGATCATAAAAGTCTGCCGCTTGCCAATCTTGGTGGCGATGTATCCTGTCAGTGGGATAACTGCGAGCGTGAAAACAGAAGTGAGCATGCCATACCAGCCCATGAGCTTGCCTGCATCCCCATCATTTCCGCCAAAGAGATAGTAAATCATGACATAGATAGAAAAGGACATACCCAATTGAAATCCATTGAATACCAGGAAGGTGGTTCCACAGATCTTAACGAAGGGAGAGCAACTCAGGGTTGTTTTGATGCCACTGAAAAACTCTTTCATATTGGTCATCACTCCCTTGCCAGCATTGACCACAGGTGTCAATGTAGGTCTTTCCTTGAGAAAGATTGCCGGGAGAATACCGAATAGGGCAACTACACTACCCACAACCAGGGCCAGTGAACGGGCACCATGTACCGTATCTCTAAACAGGGTACTTGACATGATGGCGTAGAACCAGGGGACGCCTAACCAGGCGAGTTGGCCAACCGTATTGGCAAAGGCATGTAGACGGGTTCGTTCATGGTAATCGGCAGTCATTTCGTAACCAAAAGCTACAAATGGCGTGGCATACACGGTATAGGCCAGGAAGAACAGGATGGACATGGACAGGAATAACCAAAACCAGTAAACGTAAAAGCTATCACTCTTCTTGAATTTAATAGACTGAACTGTGAGGATACCTGCGCCGGTCAATCCGGCGAATTCAACAGAGATTTTATCGATTCCCTGAACATCCAGTGTACCGTTGCCATTTACAGCATCATCTGATTGAATGTTTATTAATTCAGCCAAATCAAATTTATAAAGGTTTCCGCCTGCTTCTTTTAATTGTGTATCGCTGAGGTTGATGGCAAACGTTTCACCATCTGAGGGATTTTCTGAGTTAGAACTCATGGATTCATAGATAACCAATCTCAGGTCAGATCCTTCAGGCTTGGCAACATTGAGTTCCATTTGTGGAAATCCATCCAGATTGGTTGAGATGCCTGCATCCGCATCGATGGCCAGCATTTTTGGACCATAGAAATCAAATTGAGCAGTGGACTGAGTGTTTGCATCATAGGCCAGTTCAACGCCGCCAGAATTATTGAGAACAAGTGGGTTCTGTTCTGCATGGATACCCTGATGTTCCACTATAGGCGTTTTCTTGAGCAAGTCGATATAGCCTGAGGGTAGTTGCCACATAAAAGCGAAGATGATTCCAGCTGAAATGGCACCTACAAAAATAAAGGGACGTCGCCGACCCCAGCGCGTTCGAGTATTATCTGAGATGTATCCTACCAGGGGGTCAGAGATGGCATCAAAGATACGGGGGATCGCTCCAATCAAACCTACCCAAAGGACATCCATTCCCAATCCAAGATTTAGAATGACAACCATGGCTGGCATGGCTGCTGCTTGAAGGTTGTTGACCAGCATACCTATAGAGTAGGCCGCTTTTTGTTTGAGAGATATTCGATCTTCTTTTGGAGTTTGATAATGCGCTTTTGCACTCATGTGCGTGGCTCCTTTTTCACTAGTTGAAGCAGAGATTTTCTGTAAGAAATTTGTTTCAAGGTCTACTCGACCTCCTGGTAAACCCTGACATAGTCTACCAGCATCGTTTGTGGAAAAATTGTGTTTTCGTTAGGTGGGCCAACCCAGTTGCCACCCACAGCCAGATTCAAAAGGATGAAGAAGGGGTGATCATAAACCCAATCTCCAGTGACATCACTGGATCTAAGGGTCTGAAAATGCTCATCATCAACATACCAATTAATACTGTCGAGATTCCATTCTATAGCAAATGTATAAAATTCTGTGTCGAATCGAGCATTTGTGAGAGTGTAAGTACTCCCAATGCCTTGACCTCCAGAATATCCAGGTCCATGGAGTGTACCTTCTATCTGGCTGGGTTCCTGGCCTCGGTACTCCATGATATCGATTTCACCGCATTGTGGCCAAGAAACGGAGTCGATGTCGTTGCCAAGCATCCAGAACGCTGGCCAAAGTCCCTGTCCCCAGGGCAGCATAATACGGGCTTCAAAACGCCCGAAGGTTGTTTCGAATAGGCTCTGGGTCTTGATCCGGGCAGATGTATAATTCAACCCTCCATAAGACTCTTCCCGGGCGACGATGGCGAGATGACCTGCACCGTCCAGAGATACATTTCCTGGTCGATTGCTGTTGAATTCAAGTTGATTGTTGCCCCAACCAGAATCGTTGCCCCAGGTATCATAAGTCCAGCGTGTAGAATCGGGTACCTGTCCCTGAGGACCTTCAAATTCATCCTGCCATATGATCTGCCAGTTTTTCTCTTCTGGCTCTGAATTATTACTGCATTGAATCAACAAGATCATTGTTAAAACCATAAGGGATAGCAGGATCATTTTTGTTTTAATTGGCATGAAATAATTCCTTACTCTTAAGCTTTTCGCATATAGAAACCGGGTTCTGAGAAGACTTCTTCCAGGGCAAGTGTCGCCGCACCCATACTTTCTGCTTTTTCACCAAGGGAACCGGTCCTCACCTCTGTACTGGCGACAGATCCCACAATAGAGCATTCTCTAATCTTTACCTGGATAGGGTTCAGTATCTGCTGTTGAAGTTCCTTACGGGCTCCACCGAGAATCACGCGACGTGGATTCATCATATTGATCCACCCCGTGATGGCAATGCTCATGTATTCTGCTGTTTCTTTGAAAAGTTGCCTGGCCAGGGCATCATTCTCACCGGCAGCCAGTTCTATATTTTGAAGCGTCGCTTCCTGTCCAGCAAGTTGACTGTTGGGGTATGTAGAGAGCAATTCAGCGACCCGGGTCTCCATGGCTTTACCTCCGACGAGGGTTACCAAACAGCCTTTGAGTCCACACACACATTGCTCGCCATCAGTCCGAATGGGAATGTGTCCCATTTCGCCGGCAATTCCAGTACCTCCCCGATAAATCTCACCATTGAGGATAAATCCTGAACCAACACCATATCCTAGTTTTACATAGGTCAAGTCATCAACACCACGACCGGCACCCCAGCGATGTTCTGCCAGTGCACCAAGATTGGCATCATTGTCAACATAAACAGGTACACCGTAATGGCGGTGGAGGAGGTCAATTTCACTACGACCACGCCAGGCCGGAATAACGACTTCAGATAACCATTCGGGATGATTGGGATCCACGGGACTGGGAAGGGCTACTCCAATACTCAATAGCCGCTTAGAACCATTTTTAAACTGATCGAGCATGGCATCACAAAGTTCAAAAATCAGGCTTAGCGTTCCTTTTGGATTGGTTCGCACTAAAAAACTCTTTTTCTCATAAGCCAAGATTTGACCGTCTAGGTCCATCACCATTGCTGAGACGTGAGTTGCACCAATATCTACACCCAAAATAATTCTGGCTTCATTTTGAAATTCCAGAACAATGGGTTTACGACCTCCACTGGAAACACCACTACCCACTTCTTTGACAAAACCAGAAATGAGCAGCTCACGCACTACTTCTGTTACTGTGGAGCGAGAAATCCCTAGCTGACGAGCAATTTCAGCACGAGATATCTGATGCTTGTGCCAGATAAGGTGTAATACCGAATCTGCCAGAGGTTTGGACTCCCAGCGGTCGACAACACGTCGACCGAGGGAATCAGATTGGTTGTAACCCGGACTAGATCCGGTTTCGTTTATATTTTTGGATTCTATCATTTGTGAAATATGATATTATCTATATATACGGTATCCAGACCATCACTACCTGAAATAACCAATTGAGCCAGGTTTGATTGCGCTGTCAATCCAGTAAAAGCGGATAAGGCGACTTCCATGCTGATCCACTCTCCAGTTGCGAGAGTCGGAGAACTTGCTGAAGTGAAGATTAATTCGTGTTCAGAATCATCACCACCGCCGTCATAGGCATTATTTGCTCCGAAATCGATGAGCTTGACATTAAAGGTAGCTGGGGCACCTGTGGGATCTGGTGTCCAGATATCCATATGGAAATGGGTCATGGCTGAAGCATCAATGGTTGCTGACGTGAATTCAATGCCATTGAAGTTGAGGAGTGTGTACAACTTGACATCATCCCCAGCTATCAGAATATCTTCCAGCACAGCTGTGGACCATTGCCAGCCTGTTGCCCAGTTGTCTACAGTAACATTTGTATAAGCGTTGCTGAAGAGGGAAATCACATCTGTAGCAGCAACAGTAGGTGTTGTTGCTGGAGCTGCAGGTTCAGTTGGTGTTTCACCACCACCAGAGCCTTTATAAAAATAGACATTATCAACATAAACTGAATCCAGACCATCACTGGCTGAGATGACCATTTGAGCGAGATGCTCACGTCCGGTCAGGTCTGAGAAAGCGGTTATTGAAACGTCGATATTAACCCATGATCCTGTCTCAAGTGCTGGATTACTGCTTGATGTGAAGATCAACTCATGTTCAGAATCATCTCCACCGTCATAACTACCATTGGCACCAAAATCGATGAGCTTCACATTAAATGTCGCTGGTGAGGCTGTAGGATCTGGCGTCCAGATATCCATATGAAAATGAGTCATCTCAGAAATATCCAATTGCTCGCTGGTAAATTCGATGCCGTTGAAGTTGAGTGAGGTGTATAATTTGATATCATCAGCGGCTACCTGAACTTCCTCCAGAACAGCTGTTGACCATTGCCAGCCAGTAGCCCAATTATCTACGGTTACGTCTGTATAGGCATTACTAAAGAGGGAAACAACATCCTCAGGGGCAGCAGTTGGTGTCGCGGCAGGTTCTGAGGGTGCATTGCCTGTTGGCGGTGGTATATCTTCACCTTCAAAGAAGTATACATTGTCCATGTAGACCGTGTCAATACTTCCTGAGATAACCATCTGACCAATGTTGCTTGTAGCGGTTAAGCCAGTAAAATCTGATAGTGGTATGTCAAGCTGAGCCCATTCATCTGTTGCCAGGGCTGGCGTTGTGCTTGAACTAAGGAAGATTTCATGTTCAGAATTATCACTACCTCCAACAACACCATCTGCTCCAAAATCAACCAATTTTACATTGAAGCTTCCTGCAGCCGTTGTGGCATCAGGTGTCCAGACATCCATATGGAAATGCGTCGTAGTGGATGCATCAACTGGATCATGGAAATCTATTCCAGCCCAATTCAAGGTGGTGAATTGCATGAGCGTATCTCCATCGATATTCTGTTTTTCAACCTGAGTGGTTGTATTTTCCCAGTAGGTATACCAGTCTGGAGTGGTAACAGCCGTATAGGTGTCACTGAAAATGGATACCACATCAGCAGCATCTACTGTGGGACTGGGAGCTGCTGTTGCAGGACCACTTCCTGCTGGAGGGGGTTCGATAATTTCACCACTATTATAGAAATAGATATTGTCCAGATAGACAGTGTTAGGATCACCTGATATAACCAATTGGGCAATATTGCCCTGTGATGTCAACCCACTGAAAGCCGAGAGGGGAATATCCAGGGTCATCCATTCATCACTTACCAGCGCCGGATCTGAAGAGGTGGTGATAGATAGTTCGTGAGATGAGTTGTCAGTGCCAGCATAGACACCATCAGCTCCAAAATCAACCAGGAGGACCTTAAAGGCGGCTGGAGTGGCACTTGGATCTGGTGTCCAGACGTCCATATGGAAATGGGTCATACCTGAAGCATTGACCAATTGACTGGCCGAGAAATCAATTCCGGCAAAATTGAGACTCAGGAATTGCATGGTTTCATTGCCTGCAATGCTGACTTCCTGGACCTCTGCTGTTGAGAATTCCCAATAGGTATAGAAATCAGGCGTCGTCACACTTGTATAGACATTGCTGTAGATAGAGACCACGCTGTCTGCAGCAACGATTGGAGTCGGTGCGGCAGTATCGGGGACAGGCGGTGCTTCTCCAACCGTGATAACCAGAGAATCTGAAACGGAAGGATCGCCCAGGGTTGCGTAAATGGTTGCATTCCCAAGGTTCATTGCAGTCAGAGTGCCGTCTGTATCGACTGAGACTATGCTCGTGTCGGATGAAGTGAAGGTGAGGTATTCTGATGAGGCACTTACATCCACGTTGGACCCATCCACATCATAGGAAACGGTGACAGCGGGGATGGATATGATTGCATTTTGATAAACATCCAGGCTTGTGGAAGCAAAACTAAAACTGGGATGTGCGATGGTCCCAAGAGATTCAAACTGAATTTCATCTAACCAGATTGAAGCACCTTCACCGTCTTCCTGGCCTTCGGAATAGTAGAACATGCCTTGTTCTTGAACCAGTTTCTCGGAAAGGGGAATGGGGATGATGTATTGCGTCCAGGTGGTGGTCAGGGGGACATTGGCAATTTCAGCCACATAAGGATTTGGAGCTGCATTGTCGTTTCCCAATCCCACCGTATTTAGTGTAAGCGCTTTATTGGCTTTGGCCCAAAAGGTTAAAGCATTGTAATCGCTTAGATCGCGGGCAAGGCCAGCCACCAGAGCTCCACCAGACCAGGTTGATCCAGATGGATCTCCAGGACCTGGAATAGTTATGATGATGGATTGGCTGCCCTCGTAGGTTTCTTCATCATCCAGTTGTAGGGCATCCAGCTTTGTACCCAGAAAAGAATGAGGTTGCACACTGGGACCAAAACCATCGATAAAAACTTCGGCATCTGTTGGGAAGGGGGCCGGTTCTAAAACGGTCAACTCCCGGTCGCAGGATAGCAGTCCTGCTAAGACCATCAACATGAGGATGCTAGAGGTGTAGCTTCTATTTTTTAAAGACATTTTTACTTCTCCTGCTCCATTGAAAGCTGACTGTGTAGATCTTTTTGTACTCTTTCGAAAATTCATGATCTACAGTCCTATGTTCAGGTGCATGTACGTCATGATTTGCCACTCATTGCCTTCTTCAGCATCCACTGCATTGGGATTGCACTCCAGCTCATTGAGATCATTGAGAATCTGCTCCGGGCAGTATCGTGGTGAATGTGAATCCAGCGTCCTATATGTATAGCTTGCACCAAGACGAGTTTGAGGTAAATCCCACCAGCCCGCTTTCCCAACAACAGTTGAGATATCAAGCACAAGTTGCAGGGGATAGGTCAGGTTGTAGTCACGATGATAATCATAAGGACCCCAGTCATTGACTTTGGCCATGGCCATGATTTTCGATGAACCCCTGACAACTCTGAGGTCACCACCAAAGCGTTCGACCAATAGCGTATCGCTACCGTTGGCTTCAGCAATGCCCTGATAGAAATTTAGAATCATACCGAAATTGGAAGTCAGCTTGGAGACAACTCTACCATTTACTTCCCAGAGATCCTGCGCAGGGGGCGCTCCTGGAAATGCAAAGGTTGTTCGGCCATCAGCGAGGATACCTATGGCGGCATCCTGAGTGGTGGGCTGTTTCCGATACACATAGTCTATATTGGCAGCAAAGCGAGCATCTTCGGCCAGATCGTTGTTCCATTCATAGAACCAGGTTTCCGGTGTTGGATCAAAAGTAAGTAACATCTCGAAAGCAGTGGTTTCCCGGTTACCTCTGACAGCAAATGGGTCAGAGATGACATTTCTAGGTCGACCCGGTTGCGGCACACTACTGGGGATAGGACCAAGGAGTGGTTTCTGCCATAAAAAGTTCGGGGCAATCTGAAGGTCGCCAGACTGAATTGTCAAACCAGTGATGATATTATTCTGGTTACCACTGCCGCTGTCCTTCAAACGCCAGCCTGCGAAGGTCTGCGTCATTGTTGCACCCCCATCGGCTACGATGCCCATTGAAGCGCCCTGTATATACCAGTTCAGACGTCCTCGGGAATAGGTGAGTTTAAATTTTCCACCCCAGGCATCAGCAGCTCTGACTGTATCCTGAAAAACTTCATAAATTCCATCTGTCTCTTCAATAATCTGAAAGGTCTCATCAATCTTTGTGGCTCCGGACCAGATACCGCCAAGTTCAACACCCAGACCACCACGAGTTGTTTCCAGGTGAAAGGTGCCTTTCTTGGTGGGAGGGAGCGGTACTGCAAAAGAAGAAATGGCCGGCGCTTGTCTGTCTAAATCCTCTTGATACATACCTGTCAAAACGAAGGGGCCCACAGATTTGGTATATTTAAGCAAGTAGGCTGGATTGGCACCCCACCAGAGCTCAGGACCAAAGGCCAATTTTAAACCGCTTAGTATTTTCTTTCCTTCAATTTCAAAGCCCAGTGGTGCATTGCCATCATAGGTGTCCATGTTGGGACCATAGTTGGCTTCAGGATAGAGACCAAAGAAATCACCTTCATAACCCCAATGGTAGTGACCGGTTCGGAAAAACCCTTCGAGACGGAAGAAGTCATCGTCCCAGGTCATGGAGGCATTGTAAATACGTAGACGATCCAGGCCATCCATGGTAACCGATCCATCTTCAGTGAGTACGGCCTGGGGGCGCCCGCGTTTTTCGTAGTAAATTTCGTCAATAAGGGTTTGGGCAACATGTCCTAACACGTTGAATGTCACCGACCCAGTTACATTTGGAGAGGGGGTTGCTTCCACAGAAAGGTAATAGGACTGCATATGATCAAAACCCTCAGAAATGGGTAAGGCAGTGCGTCCCTGGATGGGGTCCTCAGGTGTTGTGGTATGCTTGCCGCCTGTATTGTAGGTCTCCATTTCAATTCTCAAGCCTTTAATACGTCCCAAACTACCAGCTTCTGATGCCAGGGCGGCTTTGTCTCCACGAGCTTGGAGGATAGCTGTCATGGGAGAAATGCTACTAAAATGATTCTTGACATCTTCCAGATCAACACCGGGGGCATAGACATCAAGGGAATGAGCTTCCTTGAGCGCGTAGTAAGCAGCGCGAGGATATAGCTGATAGAGGCCCTCAATATCCGTGGGTCCTTTAGCACAGATCCCAAACCACTCTTCGTTCATATTATTTTGACTCTCTGCCAGATCTGCAGGGTAGCCACCATTGGCCCATGAGGCGTTGATGTCATGAACATCCAAATTACTGGTCTGGCCATATTTCCACCAGCCATCACTAAACTGAAAGGTCATACCACCAATAGAATTGCCAACCAGGCCTTTACCTGAAGCCTGCTCATAGATTTCCTGCCAGTTACCCAGGAGGTATTTGGTTTGATTTTCCTGGTCTTCACGCATTTCCTTGGCATTGAAAGCATCTGCACCAAACTCTGTGAAGTAGACTGGAACACCGAGCTTCTCTTTAACAACCTGGAAAAAATCTGTAAATGAAATACCACGATAGACGTTGCTGCCCAGGATATCCAGATTTTCAATCTCTTCAGCGATGATGTCTACAAAAAGGAGATCACCATTACAAATGGCAACGGGACGCTTACTGTCAACTTTGTGGATTTCATTTATTGCATCGTTAAATAAGGAGTACATATGGCGGGCACGTAATGTTTGAACTGTTTCGCCATCAGGAATATCCTCTGTTTCGGCACCTTCCCAGAAAAGACCATAATTATTCTCATTACCCAATAACCACATGAGGACGCCAGGAACATCTTGATATTCATTGACGACGCCCATGACTTCAGCCATAAGTGCTTTTTGAAAATCTGGAGATGAATAATCTACGTTAGGAATCCAGACGCCATTTACGCTAAATCCGTATCGGCCAAAAGAATGGTTCAGAATTGTATAGATACCATATTCTTCATAAATGTATTTCACCCATCTTGGTTGAACGCCTGTGTACATACGTATGGTGTTTACGCCCATACCTTTGAGGAGGGACATCTCACGATCCAAGGCAGCTTCAATGATATGATCTGGTTGATTCCAAAGGGAATAGGAGTAATTGGTACCGATTGGGAAGTAATCCCAATTCATACCGTTGATCATGAAATCTTCCCCATCAACCTGAATTCTTTGTCCATCAACGTCGGACACGACTGCAACGGTTGCCACATGATCTGCTGCATAACTTGCAGTCGGCAGGTAGATCACCAGGGTTAGGAAAAGTGGTAAAAAACTAAGCGTAAGCTCTGAAAGCCTGCGAAGTTTAGTTTTCATTGAAACCTCCTCATAAGTTTAAAACATGTATTTACGGTCTGGATGGTTGTAGAGAAGTGGATCGTTGCCCTCGGGCAGGAACTTCAATAAGTAAGATCAACCATTGCCAGAAAAATGTGAAAAAATTTCAAATGTCAGTGTTTCAAAATACTTTGTTCGATTACCGGACAAAGATGTCTAACGGGGATCGAAAGTCAAGAAAAAAATTTGTGAAATGTCACGGTTTCATGAAATGCGGGTTCAGAGCCGTCACGATATGACCAAATTACATAATGGTTTAGGAGTGGTAAGGCGGTTTAAATATTGTGTGAATGGCTGTGACCCGGTTAGTAAGGTTACTCATCGGGTCATTCAATATTGGATATTATATCTCAGGTGAAATGGGATTGGCTGGGTGTTGGGAGGGCAGGAATCCTGGTGTTTCAATCACACGCATGCTTTTCCACTTCCCGCTATTAAATCGAGCAAGAAAGGTAAGACCCATGGCAACAATGAATAGTGCACAAAAAGTCCAGGGCAGATACAAACTGGCGTCGAAGTATTCCACAGCAATAAAAGTAGGGATGATCAATACAAAAATAGATAGTGCGGTGGTAACCCTCATGACGAAATGAGTATCACCAGCACCTTTGATCGCTGAAGAATACAAAATACTCAGTGTATCGAAGACAGCATAGACGGCTACAAAACGCAGTAAAATGATGGCCATCTGAAAAGTTTCGTCCGAAGCAGCAAAAGGGGCAACGAAGACTTGGGGAATACCAACATACATGAAGGTGCAGAAAATCATATATACCATGCCGAGTTGAACTCCAGAATTGGCTGCATATTGAGCCAGGTCTGCTTTCCCTGCTCCAATGTTTTGACCAACCATCATGGACATGGCGATGCCCAATCCGAACATAGGCATAAATGCCAGACTATTAATATTGATGGCAATATTTGTGGCAGCCAGTTCCATCTGACCTATACGACCCAGGATCAGAATAAAGGCGGTAAAACCCATAATCTCCAGAAAGAAGTGACCTCCGCTGGGCAATCCATACTTGAGGAAACATTTCATAAATGATGCGTCCCATGCCCGGGATGACCACACTTTGAACCGAGCTTCATTTTGAGGTCTGAATATGAGCACGAGGTACATTGCTATTGAGAAAAATCCTGCAATGATCGTGGCAATGGCCGCACCAGCAATACCCATTTCAGGGAAAATGCCAATACCGAATATCAAGAGGTAGTCCAGAATCAAATTTGCCAACGTTGTGAGTACATTTACCAACATGACTGGCCAGTTGCGACCCTGACCTGTAAAGAATCCGGCAAAGGCTGAGGAAAGAATGGGTCCCAAGTGGTTGTGCTCAGCTTTAACGATGATACGACGCTCCTTCTTCCAGGACAAGACACCGTATGTCAGGTCTCCAAACAGACGTTGCTTCTCACCTGTTTCGTCAAAGTTTGCTGCTGACTGATCAATGAGGGAAGTCGTCATTGTCTCAAGACGGCCATTCTTTACGGAGTCGTTTAACCAGTAGACTCAAGATAGCACCAGTATGTTTGGCTCCATCTATTTTACTGGGACGCAGGTAACTCACCAGCAACTGCTTATTGCAAAAGACATAGAGTGGTAAAAAACAGTAGTGTCTGTAATAATCGTGGTAAAACCGTCCAGCTTGATTGCCGTGGACTTGATCATCGGTTGCATCGAAATCAAGAATCAACTTCTCTGGTGGCTTATCAAAGGACTGAATAAATTGTTCTACAAAAACCTGGTGAATAGCACCAACAATATAAAGAGTTTAAAGAGCTTAAAGAGCTTAAAGAGCTTTACCGTACTTTCTTATGAAATATTCAGGCTAGTCCGGGATGAGAGCAGTGAGGAGGCCATTCCATTCCCCCGTGGAAATGTCGAAAGCTCCAAAACCTGCACCAAATTCCCAATAACCCCAGCTTAAATCTCTATCTTCACAGGTCCTGACTACAGCTTGTGTCCACAATACGCGATAAGCCATATCAGCACGGTGATAGGCCCCAAATTCACCGACATATATGGGGCGGTTACGTTCAACGGACCAGGATTTTACCCGATTAAAGTCAGCCGTCAAATTGGTGTAGTCATCATTCGTTTGTCCCCAGGAGTTACCCAGCCAGGCTTCGGCTCCCTCTGACCATTCGGTACCCTGATGGGTGAACTGAAACGGATTGTAGTAGTGCACAGTGACTATAAGATTTGAGTCCGGCGGCAGGGTCAGATGATCCAGACCATCGATGCCACCCCAGGGAGCAGTCCCCACCATGAGTGTGCGCAACGGATCAGTTGCCCTCACCGTGTCTACCAATTGAATAAGATATTGATTCCAGAGTTCGGCAGTAAACTGGTCATTGGGCTCATTGAAGAGTTCGAGGATGAGATTGTCTGGTCTGTTTTTAAAGTGTTTTGCCAGTTGATCCCAGATAGCCAACAATCTGGGTAAGTGTTCTTCAGGCGCTTCCATCATTTCTGTGTAATGGTGAATGTTAACAATGATGCACAGGTCATTTTCAAAGGCATTATCTATGGCCCAGTCTATTCGAGCAAGAAATTCTGAATCTATGGCATATGGTGCTTCAGCAGCAGCATGGGCGGACCAGCGTACTGGAAGACGTACCCCTGTGAAGCCTGCTTCAGCAATAATGCTGAAGTAACTTTCTTCACAAGTTAAGCCCCATTCACCTTCCTGAGGGGCTTCCAGCATATTTCCCAAATTGATGGTGCGGGCCAGCTTCTGGTTTTGAATAAAGGGATCTGTTTCCATTATGGTTGTAGCATGGACATCTCCCTCCTTAGGCTCTTCGCAAGAGCAAAAAGTGAAGAGGAGCAGGAACCCAATGGATGTGAGAAGTGTGATGTAATTCATAAATGAACCTAGCGAAGAAGAACTATTTTTGATGAAGCAGAATGGCCATTCTGTATCAGACGAATCACGTACATGCCAGAACTGCAATTTTCGCCTGAATCATTGGTGCCATTCCAATGATATGTCTCTGTGAATTGAGGGGGATGAGCAAGTGTCTCGGACTGGATGAGACGACCACGTAGATCATAGATATCAATCTGTATTGATGCTGCATCTGGCACGATATAGGGGATACTAACTCTTGAATTGAACGGGTTAGGATAGGCCATTCCAAGCTGAAAGTTATCCGGACACGTATGTTCCTCAATGCCGCTGGGGTCCACATAATGACTATTTTGGAAACCAGGTGTTCCCAGGTTATCTGAAGCAGACCAACTTGTGCTTAATCCATTGTCCAGGGAAGGATGTGTGAGTTCAAGAGTTGGACCATCCCCATCTGGAGAGGTGGGCCAGGGATCACTATCATCATATCGAACGCTATCTACGAGAATGTGATCCGCGTTAAATAGACGTATGAGCTCGCCCCCATTGCTAAAATTGAAATCCAACTCACCGATCATTCTGGAGGATTCCCCATGGACAATTTTAAAGGCCAGAGAGTCGCTGGTAATAATCAAATAGTCATCTGATAGAAGCGATAACTCAGGGAGAACAAATTGATTGTCGTCAGAGGCATCGCTGACTGACCAGCCTGCCAGGTCTATGCTTTGGGCTGTGCCATTGTACAATTCAATCCAATCTTCAGTGTCGAAATCGTTGGAGGAATGATAATTGATTTCGTTGATGACAAGTGCTCCATCTTCAGGATTTACAGGTACGAAGATGGCTGTAAGATCAATGGGCGACAACAGACTCAATGTCAGGTCGGGATTCGTTCCACCGACACCTTCCCAATGGGAAAATTGATATCCTGGTAGGGGAATTGCCCTTACATCCAGAGGGACATTGGAGAAGTAAGTACCTTCCCAGGGATATGATTCTGGGAGAATAGAGTGGACCCTTACCTGGCCAGCATCTGCAGGTTCAACATTGACATCGAATTGGCTGTCTGCACCCAGATTAAATTTAGCCCGCATATGATTTCGCAGATATGTCGGTCGATTCATGGCAAAATTATCCATGACGACCCCCTCATGATACCAGTTCACAGTATTGTTGTGGTTCCAGCGAGAAAAATGATCGGGAAGTGAGAGCATTATCCATTGCTGATGTTCATTGAGCGCTGATTCCACATCAGCATATTTAAAGGGCTGATTCAGCAAGTCGCAAGCTGTGAGGATGAAATCTTGTTTGAATCCCGGATTGGTGAGAAATTTCCGAAGCAGCAGGGTAGACCAGGGTGGGTTTGGCCAACCTGGACCATCATCTGCAGTGGCGAACTCTAATGTATTTCTCATGTAGTTGTAATCACTCCAGATGCTGAAACCAAAATCAGTATCATACAATATCCAACGCCACTTTCCACCAGGTTGTCTGGAACGCCAGAATTTGATATTATTCCCGGGCCAATCCTGATTGTCGAAATAGATCTGAGATAGTTGATAATCTATAAAATTTCCTAAGTCTACCCGATCCTGGATGTACTCAAAATCCAGGTCAGAAGTAAGGGCATGGGTATTCACATAATCAACAAGACTGATATATTGAGAATTATCACCTTGAACGACTTCGCTCCCATCAAAAGCAAGTATGTCAATATCGTCGGTGTCAATATTGTGATGACTCGCTATAAAGTGCTCATTGACCTTCTCACGTAAATTGTAGATACCCCAATAGTCGCCATTAAAATACACTTCAACTGGTTGAAAAGCTTGTATGTCAACATCCCTCTCAGAAACCAGGCCAGTCATAAACCCATCACGGTAGCCTGAAGCATTCCAGTCATTGCCAGCATTCCTTAGCACCAAAGCTTCAAAGGTGTCTATGTCTAGCTCAGGAAAGAAGGGGAAGTCAAATTCGCTGGTCCCGTAGCGACCCCGGGCGAAAAGTGAGATGGATCGTTGTGGATTCCCGCGACTCCAACCTCCAAAAATTTTAGCTCCGGCTGCAGCTGAATAAGTCAGATCATCTCCATCTTCAAAATATTCAATATGGACCTGACGTTCCCAGTCTTCCCAGAAATTGGCTCCAAAATGAGGAAAAGACTCGGATGCAGTAGATCCCATGACATACATACCAGAATCATTGTCAAAGAAATCCCCGGGTTCAAAAATGAATGACATAACCGGAAGATAGGGGGTTTCATTGATAAAATAGCTATAGGATGTCTGGGTAGCATTTGTGCCGTCTGGCGCACTATTCATGACCCTCACAACAGTGGTCTGCGTGAAGTAGAGCGTGGAGGTGTAGGTGCTGGAGCTCAGGTTTGGTTTGGTTCCATCCAAAGTGTATTTATAAACTCTGCCTTCAGGAACCGTTCCCAGGCTGAAAGGAATGCCACCATTATAGAATCCTGGAACAGGGGACACTTCGATTGGCTCAGCTAAAGTGCTGAATCCACCCATATTGGGTTCACCTGGACTTGGTGGGTTGAAGTAATGGAAAATCTCACTGGCATCGGTTGCTCTACCCCAACTTATGTCTGGAGGTAATTCTGGTGTTCGTATCGAATCGATAATATTGCCATCGGGCGAGGTAAGCAGTACCAATTCGCCAGCACTACTCACTTTGAAGTTGGTATGAAATAGACTTTGTTCTGGCTTCAGCAAATAGTCCGGTAAAGGAGTACCTGGTGCGCTTGCCGAACCAAAACTCAGAAAGGGCATGGCGGTTAAGTCTGAGGACGTAATACTATGATTGTGAACCTGAACTGCAAGGACGTTATCTCCATCTCTTAATAAATGATGTGGGATTGCAGTAAAGGGAAGCGCAAATCCCTGAGGTAAAGCAGGTTCAGTATAGTTATCTGCTACAGCATTATTGTCTGCAGGCGTACCGGCTGCACCCATGTTGGCTCTTGAAAATTCTACTCCGTTTATGTAGGCGATATAACCATCGTCATAATCAATGTGAAAGAGTAGGCCGGACAGAGCAGATGTATCCTCTAGGGTAAATGATTTCCGCAGAAATACTGAAAGCGTTGTGGGGATAATGGTATTGTCATCATCATCTCCATAACCAAAACCACTGGCTCCTATACTCCATTCACTATCATCAAAAGCGGGTGAGTTCCAGTCAACCGGAGGATTCGAGGTCCCTACGAAGTAATTCCACGACGCATTCCATGAAACAATGAGATCCCAGAAAACATTCAGGCCTTGCCTGTCTTTATCTGATGCAAATGTGATGATATGATCACCACCAGCGATCTGGCCTGTCTCAAAAGTCCACTTGTGGGGATCTTCAATATCATCGGAGAGACTGAACCCTTGAAGATTGACAATCGAAGATGAAGTATTATAAATTTCTATCCAGTCAGGAGAGTTTCCATCCTCATCGCGGAGGCTGTTTTGGTTTGATGCTACGATTTCATTAAGGACGAGTGATTGTCCCCAAATGAGAGTTGGAAGAAAGGCTGAAATGAAACCTATCTTGGAAAAAAGATTATGCTGTAAAAATCTCATATCAGCCTGAGCTTAATCCTTGGTTTTTAACATGGCAACAACTAAAAATTCAGTCCGTACCCTACTGGAAAGAGAGGGGCGTACTCGCTGTCACCTACATTAATGGGAATTTGACTCATGTCAGTGGGCCAGCTCACGGAAAGTTTTCCTGTAGGAGCAAAATCACCAAAAATTATATCGCTGATACCATTCCCTTCAGTTCCGGGTAGCCATGCTGCCAGAAAGGCATCAGCATTCTCAAGCATATCTGTGATGATAATGGGACGCCCTGAAAGGAGTACCACAACCATTGGTTTTCCACTTGATATCACCGTGTTCAATACAGTAATATCTGCACTGGATAACACCAGTTCATCACGATCTCCATGCATTTCTGCATAAGGTGCTTCACCTACCACAACAATAACTGCATCAGCACTGGAAGCTACTGCACCATCAGGGGAGTGAACCACCTGGGTTGATGAGGAAACGCTAGCCTGCACTCCATCCAGAATAGATGTACCGGGTGTGATATCACCCATGCCACCTTGCCAGGAAATACTCCAGCCACCACATTGCATGCCTATATTATCAGCACCCCGTCCGGCAATAACGATGGTTGACAGATCTTTGGATAAGGGGAGTGTACCTTCATTTTTCAACATAACAACGGACTCGCGGACCGCCTGTCGTGCGACAGCTCGGTGTTCTGGAGAACCTACTTCAGCTAATAAACTGCGATCATTGGAGTAAGGAGCATCCAGCAGACCCATACTTTTCTTCACATTCAATATGCGGGTTACGGCATCATCAATGCGGGACATCTCGATGGAACCTTCATTGATGGCCTGGGTCAGTTTAGTGATAAAAACTCTGTAGGTATAACCGTCTTTGCTCGTATCCCCGGGAACCATGATCATATCAACGCCTGCATTGATGGACTCGATGATATCACTTTTATAGTCACCAGGGAGCTCATCGATACCTGCCCAATCAGACACTATGAAGCCCTGGAAACCAAGTTCTCCCTTGAGTAAATCAGTCATGAGGTATTTGTGGCCATGGAGTTTCAGACCATTCCAACTGTTATAAGATGCCATGATAGTCGCTGTACCACCCTGTATAGCTGCCTGATAGGGAGGGAGATGAAGGGCGCGTAATTCGGCCTCGGTTATCTGTGCATCACCACGGTCAATTTTGCCATTTTCACCTGTCGTCCAGGTTGGAGCACCATCACCGATGTAATGTTTTGTACAAGCCACGATAGCGTCCTTAGCACTCAGGGAGGCTCTCTGATAGCCCTCTATCTGTGCTCTACCCAGGGCGGCAATGAGGGCAGGGTCTTCACCATAAGATTCATAAGCGCGACCCCAGCGTTCATCCCTTGAGTTTGCAACACAGGGATCGAAGGTCCAGTTGATTCCGGTTGCCCGTACTTCTCTGGCAGTAATCCTGGCAATTTCGCGAGCCAATTCAGGGTTTCCCGTAGCTCCCAGCCCGATATTGTGGGGGAATAGAGTGGCGCCCACCACATTATTATGTCCATGCACAGCGTCAATGCCATACATAAGAGGAATGCCTAGACGAGTTTCGGCGGCCACACCCTGAAAGCGATCGAGCATATCTGCCCAGGCGCTGGGCTCATTAACTTCAGGAGTTGATCCTCCGCCACTAAGCAGTGATCCGAGATATAAATTTCTAATATCAGCTTCATCAATGAGATAGCGTCTTTCTGCCTGGGTCATTTGCCCGACTTTCTCAGCTGTAGTCATCATTTGAACAATGGATTCAACACTTTTGCCATTAACTGAAACTTGTTTAACAACGGGTTCAGTGGTGTTGCAGCTGAACAGCAATTGTCCAACAACGATCAAAATTAGAAATTTATGTGTTGCCAGATTTTTAAACATGTCAACTCCTCAAATTTAAACAATTCACTTTCACAAAAATTAGTATTACCATATATGTTCAATTTGAGTGCCACTATTTTGAGAAGCTGAAAACTTTGATACGGTAATGAAGCATGCCCTCCTCGAAATCAATAACAAAGCCTTTGACTATTCAAAATTATTCTGAATATTGTCTCTGGATAAGTCGTTGTAAATATGGTGATAATGACAAGTATATTTTGAGTAAAGGGGCGCATGAGTCCAGGTTGTTTTGTGACCCTCACACCTGGGTAAGATCAAAAAATAATTTATCGTCGAATAATAAATCAGCAATTCACTTATCTCTATAGTTAGCACTTGTATTGTTTTGATATGCCAATTATTATCATTTCAATAAAATGGATAAGCTAAAAAAACATGAGGATCATCCCAAAAGACTACAGCTGAAATCGTTGTCTACCAGCTTACCCTTTTTGTTCTCCATCGGCGCATTAATCTTCTTAATCTCATTTATGATATCTTCATTTCCACTGGGAACCAATCCACTAAACACAGATGGAATTGAGAGAGTCTATTTTGCTGATAATATTGGTGTGGGTCATGCTGAAATTATCCGACAATTCAATGAGTTGTATCGGGGTGAAGTAGAGGTTATCGGCATTGATCTACCCTTCTCGAAATTTAATACCAATCAGCGCAAAGAGCTGATAGCCAGGAATTTACGGAGTCATAGCAGTAGAATTGATATCTTCTCTGTCGATCTTATCTGGGTACCACGTTTCACAAAATGGGCTGAACCTTTGGCACCCTATTTTGCTCCTCAATTTTTAAAAAAATTAGCTCCTCAACCCCTACAGACATGCTATGTCGATGACATCCTTTATGCTATTCCGCTTTACACTGATATTGGGGCCTTATTTTTCCGTAAGGACATGATTTTAGAGCTACCCGATGGGGCAGCCATTGTAGAACGAATCCAGAATTCTATCACGTGGGAGGAAATGCTAGAACTCAGGGATTTACACTTCCCAGGGAAACCGACATTTATACCGCAGGCAGTGGCCTATGAAGGTCTGATTTGTAATTTTAATGAAATCCTGGGTAAACCCCTTCAGGACGAAATAACTGGACAACTTCTGGATCTGACAGATTCTCTGGTCATCGAGCGGACCCGTTTCATGCGTGATATGATCCGCTCCAACTTTGCACCCATCGAAGCTCTCACCATGACAGAGGATGATTGTATTCGCTTCGCTCTGGAGCATGATATCCCCTTTGTTCGTGGATGGCCCACCGTAAATAATGAAGACTATCAACGCTTCGATCCAGAGCTATTCGCAAAACTGGAAATTGCACCACTACCTCATTTTAAAGGAAGTGAATCAACGCCGGTTTTCGGTGGCTGGAATATGATGCTTTCCAAACATTCACCTGTTAAGGATGCCGCTATTCTGTTTATGAAGTTTGCCGCCTCAATAGAGGGACAGCAAATCTTCTTCGAAAAGGAAGGGTTATTGCCTATTCAGCGTGAGTTTTATAGTCGAACAGAATCGAATCCCCGTCAGGCACGGCTGCAAATCATCCAGAAAATGATGCAGAAGGGTCTCCACCGTCCCACCCTGGATCAATACACACTTATTTCAGACATCCTTTCAAGCCGTCTCCACGACATCTTATCAGGAAAATATGAGGTTGAGGATGGGTTGGCATTGGCGCAATCTGAAATTGAAGCGGTCATAGCCAGGGGCAGCACTTTTTGAAACTTCCCAAAAGATTTGAGAGCTATCATTTTGAGATACAACACATTCTCGTGTTGTTCATCGTTGTGGTGATCTTTCAAACTGCACTTTCCTTTATCAATAGTCAATCTACTCACCAGATATTTCAGCAAGCCATGGAGTATTATAGACGGGATTCAGCTGAGCGTGTGGCTGATCTGACAACAACTGCATTGGAACTCCTTATCGAACAGGGACGCCGGGGTCAGCCAGAAAATGCAGAGAATAGAGGGAGGACAATTGAGTCCTTCGATAAATTATTAAGTCAACAGATGTTGCAGCGAAATATTGATGAAGTCTATCTCCTCGTCAATCAAAGGGGGAGTGTGGTTGCTCTGAGAGAGGGTGAAGAAATCTATAATCTCTATCTTGAGTCAGATTCCGCCCTCATGATTGATAACCAGCCTGCGGCGGACAATGCTATCCTTTATTATCGTGATCACTATCTTTCTCTCCTTGAAGAAGAACAGATTATCAGTTCCCTTGAGGGCAATAACACCTTCCATGTTCTGGTTCCCTTTTATGATAGGGGGGAGATAGCCGGTGCAGCCTATATGCGCGTAACCCCTGATGTAGCTGGCTTTCTATTGCTCATCACGTCTGCCTATAACCAGAGCGGTGTCCTCTTTACCGGGCTCATCCTGGTTGGTTTCCTGGCCATGTTCTTCATTTATTCCTATACGGCCCAGGAACGAGATGAAGTTCAGCATCAATTGTTCGATCAACGTTCGAAGCAACTGAGAGAGCAAGTTGAACACCAGAAAGAGTCTCTCTTTACCAAACGTATATATCATGCTCATCATAAAGCTGAAAAAGTAATGGGGTTCATCAAGGAAGATTTGCGTGGTATTGAGGATAAGAACCTCAACAATACCCGTGACCGTGTGACTAAATATGCTAATTTCGTTTCCAGGGTCATCTACGATATGAAAACCTATGATCCGCCTTTGCATGTTATTCGGAATCCCATATTTCAGACAGATATAAATGAAGTTATCCAGTTCGTGGTGGAGAACATTTTCCAGCGAGTCTATAAAGTGAGTGAAAGTAAGGCAGTCAGCGTCCACCTCGATCTGGCTGAAAATCTGCCCATCTTGCATGTGAATGAATACGTCATTTGGGAAATTATAGAGCCATTGATTCAGAATGCCATTGAGCACAATGTAGATCATGATCTTATCATAGAGATCAAGACGAGGTTTGATGAGGTGGGGAAAAGCCTTACTATTGAGATTTGCGACAATGGAAAAGGTTTCTCTTCAGAATTGCTGGAAACCGACGAGACCAACCAAAAAGCCATATTCAAGGAATCTGTCAGCACTAAAGATGGTATTCAGAATTCTGGCTACGGATGCTATCTGGCCTGGGAGATCACTCGGAGATGCCATTGGGTAGTGGATGCGCACAACAAAGCAGAAGGAGGCGCCTGTTTTACTATACGGGCTCCCACAGGATAAATTATGGAATATGAACAAATCAAAGTTCTTCTCATCGAAGATGAAGAATATGATGTACGGCGTATCAAGAATACGATTGCACCATATCGAGAGAGAATCTGCATACAGAATATCGTATCCACAGGGGAGGATGCCCTGCAGACCCTGGAGAAAGAGGGACCTTACGATGTGGCTATCCTGGATTACCAGATATCTGGCGGTCTCTATGGTGAACGGCTGATCAAGCGCTTGAAAAAGATTGATCCCAGCATTCAGATAATTGTTATCACCAAGATGACCATTAATCAGACCGACTTACATTTTGCCAATCAACTCATTGAGAGCGGTGCTTATTGGTTTGGGACGAAATATCCATCTGATATTGAGGATTTTATCTATCAACCTACCGACTTTATTCTGACCATCATGAATGCAGCGGAGAAAAAGCAGCTCGAACAGGAGCGCATGCAATCACAGAGTCGTCTGGATAAAAAAATTGCCAGAATTGTCCAGGAAAGACCCATGCTAGGAAATTCTGAGAGTATACTGCGAGTGCGAGAACGTATTACGAAGTATGCTGCGACCCATGCCAATGTGCTCATCATCGGTGAATCTGGTACAGGGAAAGAGTTAATAGCCAGAAATATCCACTATCAGAGCAGTCGACGTTATGAAAATATTGTCACAGTTAATTGTGCCGCCATTCCTGATGAACTGATTGAAAGTGAGCTCTTCGGATTTATAAAAGGAGCCTTTACAGGAGCCAAAGAGGACAAAGCGGGACTTTTCGAGCAAGCCGATCACGGAACCATATTTTTAGATGAAATCTCTGAATTGCCTTATCAAGCCCAGGCCAAATTGCTACGGGTACTTGAAACAGGTGAGATGGATAAAATTGGTCGAAAGAAAAGCTATAATGTTGATGTTCGGGTGATTGCAGCCACAAACAAAAACTTAAAAGAACTCATGAAAAAGAATCTCTTCCGCGAAGATCTTTATTATCGTCTAAATATCCTCAATATCGTGGCTCCAGCTCTGAAGGAACGCAAAGAGGATATTCGCATCCTCATCGATTACTTTGTAGGTCATCACTGTCGTGATTTAAGTATTGTCTTGCCTGCTATCACCGATGATGCCTGGAGTTTGTTGGAGCAATTCCACTGGCCCGGAAATGTCCGTCAACTCAAAAATGTTACTCAGAGATTGGTTATTTTGAGTAATGATATAATCACGCGGGAAATAGTCGAACTTGCCATGGATGTTCAGGCTCAGGATTCGGTGGTGGGATTGGCAAATCCAGTTTTTTCCACAGAGCATATTCTACCACTCAAAGATGTGGAGCAAAATTTTCGCAAACAATATTTTGAGTTTGTGCGACATCACAGTCGGACGGATACTGAAGCAGCTGGAAAGCTGGGTTTGGCACCTCCAAATTTTCATCGGATGTGTAAAGAACTCGGTCTGAAGTAACCACTTTGTTTCTATAAGAGAATTATCATTATAATAATATTATTATTCCTATAATAATCTGATTCATCCATTTACAGCGCTACTAAGACCTCTTTAATAAAATAATATCAGTTAATATTTTAATATTTAATAACTGGTTGTGCATTTGTAAACCCTTGATATACAAACGAATCCACATCAATTACCCATCCCATTATTTCTCATAATACCCATGGGGTCCAGGATATGGTTCCATAAGCGGCCTGACTGGTCTAGTCTTTGATTATTATAGTAATTAAGTAATGAAAAATGATACAAAATTTATTCAGTATTTCCAGGGTCATGCATGAGCGGACTTGATTTCGTTGTTGTCATCGTGTACTTCCTGCTGGTGATTGGAATCGGGTTTTACTTTTCCAGACGGAACACGGATAGCACGGAATACTTCCTGGCAGGCAGAAATGTGGGTTGGATTGCCATTGGTGCTTCCCTGTTTGCTTCAAATATTTCCAGTGAACATTTTATTGGATTGGCCGGAACCGGATCAAGCAGTGGTTTGGCTGTGGGGCATTTTGAATGGTTGGCTGCCTTCATGGTGCTTTTCCTGGGATGGATTTTTGTCCCCTTCTATTTGAAATCCGGTGTTTTTACCATGCCTGAGTTTCTGGAAAAACGCTATGGCAAGGCCAGTCGCATGTATCTGACTTCCGTTTCCATTGTGGCTTATGTCATTACCAAGATTTCTGTTACTCTTTATGCAGGTGGATTGCTGATTCATAAAATTTTGGGCTGGGACATGATGACCTCAGCTATCGTTCTTATTGTGGTGACAGGTATTTACACCATCGCCGGTGGATTGAGTGCAGTCATTTACACAGAACTTGTTCAGGCGGTTATTCTCATTGGAGGTGCCATTACCTTGACTCTCCTGGGATTAAATGAGGTTGGGGGCTTTACTGGACTTCAAGCCAAACTGCCACCAGAATATTTCCAGATGTTTAAGGCTTTCGATCACCCCGACTTCCCTTGGACAGGCATTATCTTCGGAGCGCCCATCCTGGGGGTCTGGTATTGGTGTACCGATCAGTTCATCGTCCAGCGTGTCCTAAGCGCAAAAAATATCAATCACGCACGATCAGGAGCTATCCTGGCCGGCTTTCTTAAAATTCTGCCTGTATTTATTCTCGTGCTGCCTGGTCTGATTGCCGCTGCTCTTTTCGGTACGACAGGGGATGAGGCCTACCCAACTTTAGTAACGAGTTATTTATTGCCTTCAGGATTGAAAGGTATTGTTGTAGCCAGCTTGTTAGCAGCCCTGATGTCATCCCTGGCCAGTGTCTTTAATAGCACTTCAACTCTCTTCACCATCGATTTCTATAAAAATTTCAAACCTAACTCCTCAGAAGTGGAGCTGGTTCTTGTCGGACGATTAGCCACAACGGTGATGGTCGTTCTGGGCGTTCTCTCCGTTCCTCTCATCACCATGTTAAGCGGGCAGCTATTTGTCTATTTGCAAAGTGTCCAGGCCTACATCAGTCCACCTATTGCTGCGGTCTTTATTCTTGGAATATTCTGGAGTCGAGCCAATGCCCAGGGAGCGATCTCCGCATTGGGAGTGGGGGCTGTTCTGGGTGCTTTAAGATTTATTCTTGAGATTCTGGTTAAATCAGGCACATCCCTGGGAAGTTTTGAATGGTTTGCCACGATGAATTTTCTGCATTTTGCAGTATTCCTGTTTGTGGTATCCGTTGGAGTGGTTGTCACAGTCAGCCTTTCTACAGCAGCGCCGAATAAACAACAAATTTCCGGACTCACCCTGGCAACTGCCTCTGAAATGCAGACTGATCTCAGTCGCAGGATGGATATGCAAGATGCCAAATGGAATAGAAATAACATCATAGCATCTGTTGTGCTGGTAGTTGCAATTTTTGCTTTATGGATAAGATTTGCTTAAAAAATGAAGATACAACAACACAAGGAGGTTACACAATGAAAACAGTGTTACGTTTTAGCATGGTTCTTATGCTCCTAATGGTTGTGGGTCACGCACAGGTCATCAATAATATGGATGCCGCCCCCGCTGACACAGCCTATTGGGAATGGTTTGAACCGGTAACTGAAGGTGGTTCGGCAGATTTAGCTGCACACTACGCCATCAGTACAAATGCCGATTCATCTCTTGGATGGATTGAAATGAGCTACGTCACCGACACAGTATTAGAAGGTGATGGAGCTATGAGAGTTGACTATAGTATCCATAATAGCGAAGGCTGGGGTGGTTACACAAAAATCCAGCATCGCTATCCTGATACCCTGAGTACTGGGACTTATGATTGGTCAATGTATGACAGTCTCACATTCTCATACTACAATATAGTTCCTCAGGACTCTCTGGGTCGCGTTCATCTGAGATTCAATCTGCTGGACTACGGTGCTATCACCGATTCCGGTTATAGTGATCTTGGTGAATTCTGGTATTCATTCAGCTATATCCTGGATGACGAGCCAGGTTGGCATACAGTGAACATGCTTCTCGAGGGAACAGATTCATGGGACAATGCAGGTTTTACCCACACCGGTTGGTCAGGTTCTCCTGGAAACCTTGAGTTGGATAAAGACCGCATCAAAGGATATGCCCTTGAATTCTCAGTGAGTGGTAGCGGAATTGGTGATGTAGTAGCCGGTTCAGTTATTTTCGATGATTTTAGATTGACTGGTTCAAAGAATGTTTTGACCAATGGCGGTTTCGAATCGGCTGATGAACAGGATGATGCTTTTGGTTGGGGTGCTACCCACGCTGGTGATGGACAGGCTCACGCAAACATCCTTAGCGATGGTGCCGTTGCTCGTACCGGTGAAAAATTTGCCGAACTCGGTGTCGAAAATGGCGCTGCTTGGGCTGTTTTCTATACTGAAGATTCCATTCCCGCTGCTCAGGGTGAAACCTGGGAATTGGGTGGCTACATGAAAAATATCTCTGCAACACCTGGTGAAGGTGCTTTCGGTGGATATAAAATTGAAGCCAAAAATGCTGCTGGTGATATTCTCCTTTCAACAGGTGATGTCCTCTTTGAGACAACCACCGAGTATGAATTGAAAACAACTACCATGGTGATGCCCGAAGGTACTGTACAAGCAGGTGCTGTTCTGGTTGCTACCCGTTGGGATGGATCAAATGTAAATTATGCATATGATGATCTCTATTTCATGAACCTCGGTAATGTTGATACACTAGGATCTGTGGAACCTCTTAATATCAGTGCCCTGCCTGGTACCAACTACAATCTGGTTACATGGGAAGATGTTCCTGGTGAAGATGGTGAATCATATACAGTTTATGCCAGTATGGCTCCTATTACAGACGTAGATGATCCCGCTGTAGATATTTTGGTATCAGGTCATCTGGAAGGTTCACCAAGTGTGGTTCATTACCTTTATGTGCCCACCGGTGATGCTTCAGTAGATTACTACTATGCTGTGAAAGCTACCGATGCTTCTGCAAATCCCGGTGCCCTTGGTTTATCACCAAGTTCATATACCAATACTGCGCTTGGAATTCCAACCATTTCTATGGCAGTACCAACAGCCTTTGTTGCTGATGGTTTTCTTGATGAATGGTCAGATGTTACTCCATTCTTTATTGGAGATCCAAACTCCTGGGGTATTTCAAGTATCTGGGGTGCAGTAGACAATAATGATGATGCTTCAGCCAACCTCTATATGGCTATGGATGATAACTTCATGTATGTCGCTGGTGAAGTGACAGACAATGTCTATGCTGGTTTTACAGGTGATGGCAACTGGTGGGAAATGGATGCCTTTGAACTGTTCTTTGGTCTCTATGACCAGACCGGTCCAAGACATAACGCCATGTATCGTGGAGCTAAACCAGATTACAAATTGGTATTCACAGAAAATACAATGGTTCGTGATGTTGATGGTCAGCTGACCATGGCTACTTCAGGTGATGGAAACTACTACTTTGAAGGTTTCAATCCTGATTATGTCTTCGAAGCTAAGATTTCTCTGGACTCTCTTGCTACTGCAAGTGGTTTTACTGATACTCGCTTCCATCCAGCTGCAAATATGCGCATCATTATGGAGCCTGTTATCCATGATAATGATGGTGGCGGTGCCTGGGAAGGTAACGTCCAGAGCTCACCAAATAATACTGACAATGCCTGGCAGACCACTGCTGTATGGTCACATTCCTTCATCTCTGGAACCGTCGGTATTGATGAAGTAGAAACACCTGCTACCTATTCATTGAGTAGCAACTATCCAAATCCTTTCAACCCAAGTACAATCATCAATTACGAAATCGGTCAATCCGAACTTGTAAAACTGACTGTATTCAACATCTTGGGTCAGGAAGTAATGACTCTGGTGAACGATGTTCAGCAAGCTGGTGCTCATGAAATTCAATTCCAGGCTGGTTCACTTGCCTCTGGTATTTACATGTACCGCTTGGAAGCTGGTAACTTTACTAGCACGCACAAAATGATCTTGATGAAATAAGATTATTGTCGATATAGAGAAATAAACAGTTGGGGGGGGGATGGACAATTAAAGTTCATTCCCCCTTCACTTAGCAAAGTGGTAGATGATGATGAAATTTGACTTTAATAAACTCCGCCTCAGATTATTGATAGTTACAGGATTGTCCCTGCTTCTTGCTGGTGGTCTGCAAGCTCAGACAACTGGGAAAATTGCCGGAACAATCATTGACGATGTGACTGGTGAAGCCCTTCCTGGAGCAAATGTCATATTGCTTGAAACCCAAATGGGTGCAGCCGCTGATATTGAAGGAAGATATTACATCCTGAATATCCGTCCTGGACACTATCAGTTACGCGTAGATATGATTGGATATGCACCTGTTGTGGTTGAAGGTATCCCGGTTTCAATCAATAGAACCGTGCCTGTTGATGTTAGAATGACGGCAGCAACAATTACGGGTGAGGTTGTCGTGGTTGAGGTCGAACGTATGGCCATGAAAAAAGACCAAACGGGGACGATTAAGAATATTTCATCTGAACAACTCGCAATTTTACCGGTCGAAAGCCTTGGGGCAGTCGTCAATATGCAGGCCGGTGTAGTAGATGGTCACTTTAGAGGTGGTCGCTCTACAGAAGTATCATACCTCATTGATGGTATCCCTGTGGATGAGAGTTTTGGAGGTGGTTCCGCCTCAGTGGAGATTGAGCCAGAATCCATCAGTGATTTGGAAGTTATCACGGGAACCTTCAACGCCGAATATGGCCGTGCCATGAGTGGTGTGGTTAATGCAGTTACCAAAGATGGTAGCAAAGAATTTCATGGTTCATTCTATACAGGGATGGCCAATTACATAACTGGTAATGATGATGTGTTTAAGGGCATTGACTCCCTCTACGCAAACCAGAATGAAGATTACAAATTTCAATTGAGTGGTCCCATTGTTAGCGATAAGATCACCTTTTTTACAAATTTTCGGTATCAGAATAATCGCAATCACCTCAATGGCATTTCTCGCTTTAACGTCGATGATTTTAGTGACTACACTGCTGAGGACCCAACTGATTGGATTACCCAGGCGAGGGGTGATAGTGTGCTGGTACCTATGAATGGTTCATTGAACCGTTCCTTCCTGGGAAAATTGGTGTTTAACCTGAATGGCGGGATAAAATTTTCATTCATGCACTCCATCAATAATGATCGCTGGGATGGTTACAGCCACGGGTCAAGATACAATCCTCATGGCATGGCCAGCAGCTATCGTGAATCTAAGTTCACAGTATTTCAATTGAACCACTTGCTTACGAATAGTTTTTTCTATGAGCTAAAGTTGTCTTCTACCGATACATATAATGGCAACTATATCGATAAAGACCCGACGAGCTCAAAATATGTAAACGACATCTACTCAAACAGTTATGGTGTCGGGGTCAGCACAGGTGGTCAGAATAAAGATCATAGTGAGCGCTGGATGGTTGATAATGGGGCTAAATTGGACATGACCTGGCAGATAAATTCCCATCATAGTATTAAGGCAGGTACCAATTATGTTCAGCACAAACTCACCAACGAATGGCATAGTATCCGAAACGTTTATGAAGGTACAGAGCTGGCAACAATCTTTTACGAGCCCATAGTTTATGGTGATAACTCTGTTTATGCAGATGTGTACACGGTTGATCCCTCTGATTTTGCGGGATATATCCAGGACAAAATGGAATTCGATGAAATGGTCATCAACTATGGTCTTCGTTACGATTGGTTTGATCCAGCGACTACTTATCCCAGTGACCTTCGTAATCCAGCGAATCAGCTAAATTTTGAGGATGATAGTTCCCGGACTTCAACCTATCCGAATACACCCAGCACCTATCAAATTAGCCCAAGAATAGGTCTCGCTTACCAACTGGGTAGTGCAGCAATATTGCACTTTAGTTATGGTCACTTTTTCCAACTGCCCCCCATGTATGCGATGTACCAGAATCACTCATTTCTGGTAGCTCCAAGCGATTATGCCACCACCATGGGCAACTCAAATCTTGAAGCAGAAAAAACGGTGGCTTATGAGATTGGATTGTGGCAGGAAGTTGGACCAGGTATGGGACTGGAAGTATCGCTGTTTTACAAAGATATCTACAATTTGTTAAGTACTAGAATCATAAGTACTTATAATCAGATTGAGTATGGTCAGTATACCAATAAGGATTATGGGAATGTACGGGGTCTTGAAGTCAAGTTCGATGTATTCCAGAACCCCATTAATATCTGGCTAAATTACACCCTTCAATACACCCGTGGAAATGCTGACTCACCTACTCAGACCTTTAGTCGAGCTGGCTCAAGTCAGGATCCAGTCAACAAGTTTATCCCCATGAGTTGGGATCAACGCCACACACTCAATGGTACCCTCGGCTATGTTGGACCAAATTATGGTATATCCATGACAGGATATTTTAATTCAGGAGCTCCATATACCTTCTCACCACAGGGTGAGAGTATTCTTGCTCGCGTGAACCTGTATCCAAATAATGACTACCGTCCCATTAAATATCATGCAGATTTAACTGCCTATTACAGTATGAAACTTTTGAGAGGCATGAATCTCAAATTTGACCTATCCGTATATAATTTGTTTGATCGTTTAAATGAAAACTGGGTCAATGGCGAAACGGGACGTGCCTACACAGCCATAGTCACTGATGCTGATCTTTCTAATTTTAAGGAAGATTTCTTTGAGTACAGTGAAATTTACCAAGACCCCTCAGCCTTTCAAGCCCCGCGCCAGATTAAACTCGGCGTTGGCCTTACCTTTTAGGAGGATGCAATGAGAATTCGTCCATATCTCCTGTTGTTATTAATTGCGATCCTTGCCCTTGGAACGAGCAGTCTACTGGCTCAAGGTCGCCCCTTTGTTGGACCTATTGATCCAGCTGGGGATCCTGAATTTGAACGGGAAGGCTACATGACCGGTAATCGGGTCCTGATATACTTCCAGAACACCACGGAGCTTTCAGCCTGGCAGAAACCCAATGTTTCTCGCTGGCCCAATAACTCAACCGGATCAAAAATGGTTGATGGTATTGGACTGCTTCTCGGCGCCAAGGTGTATATCGAAGACACAGATGCCAGTATAGATACAATTCCACTGACAGATTGGGCTCAAGTGCACACAAATGACCACCACACGCTGTATTATCTCCAGACCAGTTATCGAGAGGAGATGGATAGAAACCTGCTTGGTGATGTTGAATGGGGTTTATATCCAGTAGAAGGATATTCAAATCTAACCAGTGAGTACCCTGCCATGAGCCATTTACCAGACTCCTGGCCTATGGTTGGCTGGCCCTCGGTAGGTTATGCTTTAAAATGGCCTGGTGAGTGGAATGGTCGTTTCGGTCGTGGTGTTACCTATGCTGACATGGAAGCCTATTTTGTTGTGAATGACGCACAGGATCAGGAATACCTCGGAGCAGAGGATTTAATCAAATATTATCCCAAACCTGGGAGTGTTATTCAGAGTGGAGCAACGCAACAGCCTGGCGCACCATGGGGTGGGCTTGGATTGCGTGTGGCTCAGAGAGGTTTCCAGTGGAATAACCCACAGGCTCGTGATGCCATCTTCTGGGAATACACTATTGCCAATACTTCAGACTACGATTTACTGGAAGTTGCTTTTGGTTATTGGGTGGACAATGCCATTGGTCATAGTGCCGTAGGTGGATCTGATGGCGATGATGAAAAAGGTTACTTTGACGATGATTTGGATATGTCCTATTCCTGGGATATCAGTGGCCGGGGTGTGGGAAATGTCAAGACAGGTACCATGGGTTTTGCCTATCTGGAGAGTCCAGGTGTACCCAATGATTTTCTAGACAATGATAACGATGGCCTGGTGAATGAAAAAAGAGATAATGATCCAATCGCTATTGTCGGACCCTATGACGGTATTGATGATCTTACAAAATTCTTGGATTTCTACAAATTAGATGAGTCAGATCTCCGCGATCACTGGGATGCTGATGAAGATCAGGATTGGCAGGACGGATTCGACGCCAACGGTGATGGAATATACCAGGTCACTGAATATTTTGGTGATGATGTCGGTCTGGATGGTGTTGGACCTGGTGAGTTAAACTATTATGGTCCTGATTTTGGTGAATGTGACCACATGCCTTCCTTCCAGGAGGGTGTGGGTTGTGAGCCAAACTTCAATCTCACTGATGTCTCTGAATCTGATATGGTTGGTTTGACGGCTTTCCAGATGTTCCCTGTACCGTCTCATTCAATTTCAAATACCACAACCTGGTTTAAGAATGACAAGGCCATGTGGGAACTGATTTCTGCAGATTCACTGGAGGAATACACAACCAATACCTCTAACCTTATTGAGGTATTTGCATCCGGTCCCTTTCCCCTGCAGCAGGGCTTAACTGAGCGCATTTCCATGAGTGAACTGCACTCATATGATGATCTTGATGGTCTCAATGATGATGATCACCGAGCACCTGCATTGTATGAGCTTAAGAAAATTGTTCAGGTAATTTATGAAAAGGATTACCGCTTTGCTCAGCCACCCCTCATGCCAACTCTGACTGCCACTGCATCAGATGGCAGGGTTATTCTAACCTGGGATGATAGATCCGATAAACTGACAAGAGATCCCTTTGTAGGGAATGATAACGATTTTGAAGGATATAAAATTTATCGCTCTACTGACAAATTCCTCTCTGATCCAGAAATTATAACTGATGGTTTTGGTCAGCCAACTTTTAAAACATCCATTTATCAATGCGATTTGAAAGATGGAAAGCAAGGATTTACTGATTTCGGTCTTTTGAATGGAACTGCCTACTATCTCGGATCAGAAACTGGATTATCCCACCGCTACATTGACAACAGTGTGCAGAATGGGCGGACCTACTACTATGCAGTGGTTGCTTATGATTATGGTGCCCCAGACATTGGTCCTGGAATTTCACCTTCTGAGAATAATGCAGTCATCGAGCTGGATGAGGCGGAGGAAGTTCGCTCCTATGGAAAGAACGTCGCCATTATGACTCCCAGACCGACTGCAGCAGGTTATGTACAGCCTGAGCTTGCGCTGATAGAATCAGAGAATTTGTTGGGTACTGGTACTGTCTCACCGCAGATATTGTCAAATGGATCACTCAAAGAGAACCATACCTACATTGTTACTTTTGAAGCAGATACCATCAAGGAACTCAGCAGTTATGAGCATGGTTTGTTCTATTCAACCAGTGGATTCTCAGTGTTGGATGAATCAGACAGCAACAAAGTCGTGTATAGTGAAAATGTAGATCATTTCTCTGGAAGCAATATCCTCAGTATTGAGGGTGATTCACTCCTCACCCAACAGGGCTATTCAGACTTTAACACCATCAATCCTGATGGGATAAGCTCTGATGTATTTGATGGCCTCCAGATTGAAATTGATCCAGGTGTTTTGGTCCCTGCATATAGCTATTCTCGATCTGACTGGCTGACAGGTTCTGGTTTGATTAATATTGTTCCTTCCGTACTTGAATCACGGATGCTGGCCTGGGACTATGATATCATCTTTACAGATGACGATTCAGCCTACGTTGGTATTGCTCGTGGTGGTACCGTGAGAGATGTTGATGGAAGTTCAGGGTTAAGTGTCCTATGGCAGCATCCCTTTAGCTTCTACGTTCTCAATACAAGTTTCATCGATTCAAATAACATGCATGACAAATTTGATATGGTGGCTGTTGATCTAGATGATGACGGCTTATTTAACATTTTCGAGGACAAGATTCTTGTCGGTGTTCAGGATCGCGATCGCTGGAAAGCCACTGCTTTCGAAATCAATTTCAAGTTTGTTACTGAGAATACCTTCCCTGAACCAGAAGACGTCTATAAAGTGAAATTTGATAGACCCTTCTTTGAAACAGATTCGATTCGTTTCACAGTGAATATCTCAGAGACACTCGATATTGCCAATTTGAGAACCAAAATGGATAGCATACAGGTTGTACCGAATCCATACATTGTAACCAATATGATGGAAACAGCCGTTGCCAATCCATTTCTCAATCAACGTCGAAAAATAATGTTCACTCACATTCCTGCTGAGTGTATTATCAACATATTCACAGTGAGCGGGACTCTGGTGGATCGCATCGAAGTACACAATGCAGATGCAGAGAATGGAATAGCTCATTGGGATATGTTAACCAGGGAGGGGCTGGAAATTGCAGCCGGTATGTATCTCTATCACATTGAAGCAACGGGCCCCGATGCCCATGAAACCAAAACCGGCAAATTTGCCGTTATTAAATAAGGAGGTGTGAAATGAAACGAATCTCAATCTTTCTAGTCATTATCCTTCTTGTCTCTTCAGTAGGTTTTGGTGAACAAATTAATCGATATGGTTCCACAGCTGCCAGTTTCCTTGAAATAGGGATGGGTAGCGCACCCTCAGCAATGGGTGAAGCTTATGTCGCAGTCACCGGTGACCTGAGTTCAGTTTATTGGAATCCAGCAAGTGTTGCTTACCTGAAGAAAAGTTCTTTTTTACTCATGTATCAACCCTGGCTGGTAGATATCAATACCATCTTCGCCAGCGGTGCTGTCGTTATGCCCGGAATTGGAACCCTGGCCCTCTCCTTGACGCAAGTGGGCTATGGAGAAATGCAGGTGACCAATCTTGCCAATCAGGATGGAACCGGTGAATTCTTTACAGCAAATGATTTCGCAGTAGGTCTCTCTTATGCCAGAAAAATAGCCAATTGGTTCTCCTTTGGTGCCACGGCTAAAATGATCAATTCCCAGATCTGGCATGAGAGCGCCTCTGCGTTTGCATTGGATCTTGGAGTCATTGTCAAAACCCAATTCTTTTCACCAAATGGTGAAAAGGGCAACGGTCTTGATATCGGAATGAGTATTTCCAATTATGGGAGTCGCATGCAATATGATGGTATTGACTTGACTCAACCCATTGATATTTCTCTTGATGAAACGGGGAACTATGGTGATGTCATTGGTCAGTTCAGAACTCAAGCCTGGGAACTTCCTCTCATGTTCAGAATTGGACTTTCCTACAAACCCATTCAGACAAGTATCTCATCCCTGACTCTGGCTGTTGATGCTTTGCATCCTAATAACAACTCGGAATCCATTAATATGGGCGCTGAATACGCATTGAAGATTTCCAACTCAGGAAAATTCTATCTTAGGGGTGGTTATAAAGCCATCTACATGGATGACACTGAATTTGGTATGACTGCTGGTGGAGGCATCGAACTTTTTGCCATGGGCAATCGCTCGGTAAAAGTTGACTACGCCTTTAAGGAAGCTGGTATCATGGGGAGGACTCACGCCTATACGATTGGCCTGACCTTCTAGATTATGAATTGTCCAACAATAAAAGCCACCCCTATGACAATCCTCGGGGTGGCTTTGTTGCTTTTAGTAAGCTGCGAATCGGATGTTATCCCAGCAGGAGATGTTCTGGCCAGGGTGGGGGACCGCGTGATTACCGAAGAGGACTTCATGCGCCGCTCTGAGTATACAATTCGACCAAATTATTGTAGTGGTACAAATTACATCCACAAAAAAATCATATTGAACAGTCTCATCTCTGAGAAGCTATTGGCTCTCGAGAGTCCGGATTCACCCATCAAAGCTGATCCCGACTTCAACGCCTATATTGAGGGTCGACAAGAGCAGACCATGCGGCAATGGCTCTATAAAAAACAGGCTTATGACCTGGTTGAGATAGATACATCTCAGCTTAAAAGGGCCAATCGTCTTGCTACCCGAACGTACTCACTTCAATTTGTAAGTCTTCCCGATTCAAATGCTGCTACTGCCTGGAAAAACGCTAGAAGTGATGGCTACGATTTTGAATCCATTGCTACATCCCTGATGGGTTCAGATTCCATCCCTGAGAAACCTCTGACCTGGTTTGACCGGGAAGATCAACATATCAGATCAGCAATTTTTGGTGATGATCATCAGCAAGGTGATGTGCTGGGACCGATTGCTCTGGAGGATGGACAGTTTGTTGTTTTAAGACTCAAGGGATGGGTGGATCGACCTGCCGTTACAGAAGCCAGCAAAATTCAACAGTGGAATGATGTTCACACGCGTCTCGTTGAAGTTGAGGCAGACGGCATTTATAAGCGCTATGTGGGTTCTATTATGGCTGATAAGCAGATGAATCTGAATAGAGAAGTATTCAAATCTTATTCAGCCCGAACCGCTGAACTTTATTTGAGATCCGCTGAAGAGAAGAAGCAAATGCTGAATAGCGCGGTCTGGAATGCTGAAGAGCAGGTATTTACCGAATCCCTTAATGACCTTCCCGGTGGTATCCCCGGGGGCGCCATCCTATTGGATGTAAATGGGGAGGTATGGACCGTGAATAAATTCGAGTCATACCTCAAGAAACACCCCCTGGTCTTTAGAACTAAAAAGATATCTCACCGTGAATTCCCGGAACAACTCAAGTATGCCATGGCTGATATGGTACGTGATTTCTATATCACAGAAAAAGCATATGAACTAGGCTACGACAAGGTCCCCAATGTGGTTCAATCAACACAGCTGTGGGAAGACCACTATGTGAGTCGCCAGAGCCGCAATGATTACCTCAGAGGGGTCATGGGAGATTTACCAGATAGCCTGGAATTGAGTGAAATGGATATCCTGGAAACCTACATGAATCCTTACATAGATTCACTTCAGAGCAAATATTCCGATGTGATCAGTATCGATACGGATATGTTCGAAAATCAGGAATTGAGCAATATACCCATGATGGTGAGTAACCGGAATGTACCTTTCCCCTTAGCTGTGCCTGCATTCCCACGCTTAACGACAGACAATAAGCTCAATTATGGTAAAAAAATGGAGGATTAGTCATGGTTTGGCAATCTAGTAGACTGATGATATCCCTCCTCATATGCTTTGAGCTCACCGGCACTGTGTATGCACAATATAATAGTGGCGCTGAGTTGCGGACCCATGAGTATTTTCAATATGGACGCTTTGAAACCCGTTTGAAAACTCCACAGGGCGAAGGCTTTCTTACAAGTTTTTTTACTTACAATGATAATTACCCTGCAACAGATTGGTGCGAAATTGATTTTGAAATTCTGGGACGCTGGGCTGACAATGTTGATGTAAATGTCATCGACGAAAATGGGTCCCACTTAAGACAACATCCCCTTGATTTTAATCCACATATGGATTTTCATAACTACGCCTTCGAATGGACACCGGATTATGTAGCCTGGTTCGTTGATGGCGAGGAATTTTATCGTCAAACGGGTGGGCATGTTTCGCATCTTTCTCAATCGGCAAAACTGATGATGAATATCTGGACACCTGCATTTACTGATTGGGTAGGAATTATTGATCAGCGCACCATCCCGAGATATGCTTTTTATGATTGGGTCTCATATGCCGCCTACACACCTGGATCAGGTAGCGTGGGCACTGGCTCAAATTATTCTCCAACCTGGACAGATAATTTTGATGCATATGTCGAGAGTGTCTGGGAAAAAAGTGATGGCCATACCTGGAATGGAAATAATTCAATCCTCATGGCTGATAATATTGTCTATGAGGATGGCTACATGATACTCTGTCTCACCAGCCCGGGATATGAAGGTTATAACGATAATACGTCCCCTACGATTTTATGGGCCAGAGCTGAAAGTGCAGATTCGGTCACCATTCGATTTAACAAAGAACTAGATATTGATCATACCAATCAATCCACAACATTTACCATTCCCAATATTACTATTGGCGCAGTGCATTTGAATGAGGATCTACGTACAGTTGGCCTGAGCGTCGAAAATCTGGATATTACCTCCTCTGCGACGGTATATGCTCAGAACCTTCTGGATCAATCCATCAATGGCAACACGACTGCCGTTAGCTTTGTATCTCTTAACATGCCTGCTCCAATGGAATTACCCATTAATATTGATTGCGCTGGACCCGGGGCTCAGGGATTCCTGCCGGATCAGTGGTGGTCCCCGGATGTGGAATATGGACACGATGGGGGGAATTACCAGACTGCCGTTGATTACCCTGATCTTGAAGGTACAGATCTTGATTCCGTCATGGCAACCTCCTTGAACCGCTACTCACGCTATCACATCAGGCTGGCCCCCGGTGTATTTAATATTCAACTTCATTTTGCCGAGCATTACTATACACAAGTGGGGGAACGGGTTTTTGAATTGTTTGTAGAAGATTCCCTGGTTGTAGCTGACTTGGATGTTTTTGAACAAGCTGGGAATAATGCTATCTATACTGTCACTCTATCTAATTGGGAAATAACTGATGGTACGCTGGACATCGTTGGTGCCGCCCTGGTTTACGGTGAAACCTATGCCTATGCTGGTCCTGTGTTAAATGCCATTCAGATTGATGGGAGCTATTGGGTCGGGGTGGACGAGATTCAGACACCTCAAGAATATGAGTTATCTAAGATATTCCCCAATCCGTTCAACCATTCAGCAATCATGGAATTTTCTCTTCCTGGATCGGCCGTAGTCAATATATCGCTATACGATTTGCGAGGGGCTGAAGTAAAGCATATCACTTCCCGTAGTTATTCTTCAGGTCAACACCAATTGATGCTGGGTGGAGATGATCTTGCAAGCGGCGTCTATTTTGTGAGATTTGAAACTGATAAATTCCATCAGAACCAAAAAATACTATTGCTGAAGTGAGTCAAAAGGTGGTTCTGCTTAAATAATGAAATATCGCGCTCTTATAGTATCCCTTAGTCTCCCGATTATCTCTTTGTTCTGGGCTTGTGAAGAGGCGTCTCTGGATAAAGAATTGGACTTAGTTGAATCTCCATACGCGCGACCGGGTTGGACCTTGACCTGGCAAGATGAGTTCGATTCTGCATCAGTGAATTTGTCGAAGTGGATCATTGCTGACGGTCATTGGTCCCATAATGGCGAGTTACAGTATTATGCTCCAGATGAAGTCTATATCCATGATGGTGGACTGCGCTTACGTTCTCGGTACCGCCCATATAATGGGCAGGAATTCACATCGGGGCATATTGAGTCCACTTATTACCAGCGTTATGGTCGTATTGATATCCGCGCAAAAATGCCTGCAACCCGGGGTATGTGGCCCGCTTTATGGCTTTTGCCTGCTTCAAGAGGGTGGCCACCGGAGATTGATATTCTTGAACTTTTAGGCCATGAACCTAATACGATTCATATGTCCAACCACTGGGGACCACTTACTGATGGAAAATCTCCCTGGGAGCTTGGACAAACTCGAACATCTGGTTTTACTGGCCCAGATTTCACAGCGGATTTTCACCTATTTAGTCTTGAGTGGACACCGGACACCTTGAAATGGTTTGTCGATGATAGCGTTCGTTTCGTAAGTACATTGGGCATTCCACACGAACCAATGTATCTAATTATGAATACTGCTGTTGGTGGCAGTTGGCCTGGATCCCCGGATGGTACAACAATTTTTCCACAATATCACGATATCGACTATGTGAGGTTTTACGAGCGCAATGAAGAAAATTAATATCCTCTACCTGTTGATTGTTATTGCGATGCCACTGGAAGCCTTTGTGCATGCAGAGGGTAGAAATATGGTAGATGCTGATGGTAACCTCGCTTTGATGAAGGGCATGGGGCTGGGAGGCTGGCTGGTTCCTGAAGGTTATATGCTGCATACCATATCTCAATCTCCTACGACCATTAAAAATGACATCATCGATGTCGTTGGTGAAGCAGGGGCAGACCAATTTTATGCAGCCTATCATGAAAATTATGTGACACGGGAAGACATCGCCGAATTGGCTGAATGGGGTTTTGATCATGTCAGAATGCCATTTCACTACAATATGTTTTCACCTGCACGCGGGGTCTGGAGTGAATGGGGTTTTGAAGTCACTGATTCCCTCATCGCCTGGTGCTCTGATGTAGGCATGCATGTCGTTTTGGATATGCACTGTGCACCGGGTGGCCAAAATCATGGACCTATTAGCGATAGTGATGGAACAGCACGCCTCTGGTTGGCCGATTCCAATAAGGCCCACACCATTGAAATCTGGGAAGCCATTGCCCAACGCTATGTGGGTGAACCCTGGGTGGGAGGGTACGACTTGCTCAATGAACCCGTTCTCCCTCAAGGTGTTACAACCCAGGAATTTCGATCTCTATATGTGAATATTCGCAATGTGATCAGAGCCATCGACAACAATCATATTCTGTTTATCGAGGGGAACTGGTATGCTACTGATTTTAGCGGGCTCACGCCACCTTTTGATATCAACATGTCATATAGTTTTCACAAGTATTGGAGTGTGAATGATCAAGCCTCCATTCAGAGCTACATCAATATGCGCGGAGCCAACAATGTCCCGCTTTGGATGAGTGAAACAGGCGAAAACTCAAACACCTGGTTTTATGAAGCCGTACAATTATTCGAAGAACACGATATTGGGTGGTGCTGGTGGACAACCAAGAAATTTGAAACCATTACCTCCCCATATTCTGCGACGCTCCCAGCCAATTGGGACTTGTTACGCAATTATTGGCAGGGGACAGGTCCCAGACCCAACGCTCAAACCGCCCTGGCAATCCTGATGGAATTTGCGGACAACCTGAAAACTGAAAATTGCCATTATAGTCCCGGTGTGGTGGCATCCTGGTTCAGTCCAGAGTACGCTTCTCAGAACATGCCCTTAAAGGAACATGTTATCCCAGGTACTATTCTCACTGCTGATTATGATATCGGTGCTCAGGGTGTGGCTTATCTTGATGATGTCTACGAGACGGTTCATTGGGATGATTATACAGCCTGGAACAATGGCCATCAGTATCGCAACGATGGTGTAGATCTACAAATAGAGTCTTCGGGCATTCCAAATGTGGGTTGGGCAACCGGGGGTGAGTGGATGAAATACACATTTACCGCCGAATATGGTGGCATCTATGATTTGAGTCTTGAGGTTGCCAGCACTTCCTATTCAGGACAAATCAGATTATTTCTAGATGGTGAGATTCTCACCACCATTGATGAAACGCCTACTACGGGGAGCTGGACAACATATACAGCGCTAATTGTTGAGGGTCTTGATATTCCAATAGGTGAGCATGAATTGAAAATGCAAATTTTACAATCAGGTCCCAACCTGCGAGCCATGGTTTTTACCCTGGATTCAGTCTATACTTATCCTGAGTTACCCAATTCATTCACCCTGGAACAAAATTATCCAAATCCCTTCAATGCAGGAACAACTATTCCTGTCACGACTTCCACAGAAGCCCCTTTGAAGGTCGAGATATTGGATATATTGGGTCATCAGGTCAAAACTTTTGAAGTTGAGCAGAATAGCGCTCCCTATGTACACTGGAATGGTATAGATATTGATGGACAGTTCGTCCCAGCAGGTGTATATCTATATCGTGCAACCGTCGCTGATAAACAGCTAGTTAGAAAAATGATTTATCTTCCCTGATGTGTTTTGGGGGGTAGCTTAATATTTTGGGGACATTTTTTAAATATTTGGCAAAAGGATTCTAAAATAACAGCGTCTCATGCTTTGTAAACTGATTAGAGTCATTTTAAAGGAATTGGGAATCTAGATGAATGTAAAGCATAGTATAATAACAACATACATGGTTCTCGGTTTAGTCCTGGTCCTCCTGCTCATTTTTATTCCATTTCCACAAGGTGCTTCCCTCAAAGCACTGGTTACAGCCTCAACACAATTTCAGGTTTTGTCAAATGGGAGTGGTGCCTATTCAACCCTCTTAAAGGATTTATGGAAGAATCAGACACTTAACTCCACTAGTCTGGTTCCTGATCGTGGTGGACTGGTCGCTTACAAGGCCAATGCAGCCATTTCTCAAGGCTCTGTTATGGCAGGGGATACTCTGGGTTGGCTCTACTCTTCAACGCTCTTAGATCGGATCGTCAGCCTTGAAGGCAATATTAATACACTGAAAGCATCCCTGGAATTTGAACGGTCCGGCAACAAAGCAACTGAGATTGAAGCAGCCAGACTTCGACTTACCTACGCCAGGACGAGACTTGAAGAACAACAGAAAATTCTCGAACGCTCTAAGAGTTTGCTGGAGGGCAAAATCATTCCCCAGCAGGAATACGATCTGGAAGTGCGCCGGGAACGCCTTGATGTTATTCGTGTATCCATCGCTGAAGCTGACCTGGGATCGGCACTGAGTGGTGCTCAGACCAGAAAACTGGATGTCTACCATTCCCAAATAGCCGATGAAGAGAAAAAACTAGCTCTCGCACGTAGTGTATTGTCGCAAATGACAATTGTTAGTCCCATTCACGGAAAACTTTTCTTTCCCTTATCCGAAGATACTCTGCTCACTATTGAACAGGTTGATACTTTGATTGTGACCTTACCCATACAGGGAGGATCGCATAGCAGAGTTGACTGGACCTCCCCGTTGTCCCTTACTGGCACTGATTTCGAGATGGGCATCACCGCGGAGCAAATGCAAGTTGATGATCGCATCCTCAGAGTGGGAGGTGAGCAGCTCATTTTGGTCCGTATTCGGGTTGATAACAGCGCTGGCTTGTTGGTACCGGGTCAACTGTTGGAAGCCTCTGTAAACTTCACTGCAAAAAGTGTTTTTCAAATGTTGAAGGAATTGTTTTAGGATACCAGTCATGCGGGGCCGCCAGGAAAACAAGTATGTCATCCCCATGTATTCCATGGATGAGATACGTCGTGCCATTGAGCCATATGTGAAGGCCGATAATCATCGTGCCCTCCAGGAATCCAATATTTATGAGATTCGTTCCATTTATTTCGACACCTTTGAGTTAAAGGATTACTACGAAAAACACGCAGGGCTTCAGATGCGTAAAAAATTGCGGGTTCGTGGGTACAACAACTTAACAGAGAAAAGTGATGTGTTTCTGGAGATTAAGTGGAAAAATAACACTTATATTTCCAAGGACCGCACCCCAGTGAAGTATGCTGATGTATCAAATCTTCTGGCTGGTGGAGATATTGAGAAATACCTCCCTTACCGCAAAGACTTCCCTGACTCCCGGGAAAATGCCAGCAAATTTCTATTTTACTTAAAGCGAAGTTCCAGGGTCCCTGTGAATCTGATTATCTATACACGAGAAGCATACATCGGGAAGTTTAATCACTCGGACAGAGCCACCTTTGACAGCAACATCCGTTCTATGATGTTTCCTGGTCTGGATGATCTGTATGAAGAGCAGCGACTGGTTTCTTTTCTGGATAGCGAGTTTGTGCTGGAGTTTAAGTCTGAGAACCCCATGCCGGAATGGTTCAAGCGAATTATTCGCAAGTACAATCTCAGAAAACAGGCCTTTTTCAAGTATGTGAGAGGCATAGATACCCATTACCGCCATGTGGGAGATCGTACAAAACGTGAAATTGTTTCCATGAGTCACTACTAGAAAGAACACCTATGCAATTATTTGAATTACAATCACTTATGGATACGAATATTCGCACTGGCGACGTGCTTCTTAATTTACTGGTAGCTTTTTTATGCGGATTGGTGATTGCCCAAACCTATAAAATGACCTTTGGCGGCGCCTCCTATTCTAAAAGTATTTCCAACTCCCTCGTTGTGTTAGCGATGATTACCACCGTGGTCATTATTGTTATCGGTAATAATCTGGCCAGGGCTTTTGGCTTGGTGGGTGCCATGTCAATTATTCGGTTCCGCACGGCGGTTAAAGACCCTATGGATATTGTCTTTATCTTCTTTTCTCTGACCATCGGTCTGGCTGCTGGTGTGGGATTGGCTCAAATAGCCATTATCGGTACCTTGAGTATCAGTGCGGTGCTCCTGATCATGAGCAAGATCGGATATGGTTCACATCGGAGTGATGAAAATTTGCTGCAGTTCGCCTATAGTGGTGATTATAATGGGGGAGAACCTCCCTACATGGGAATCATTCAAGCGCAGTGTCGATCCTATACCATGATAAATGTTCGGTCGTTGGGCAGCAGTAAGCAGTACGAGATATCATATTATGTCACCCTGCGAGATGCCTCGAAGGGTAACGAGCTCGTCAAAGCCCTATCTGGACTCGAAGATGTAGATAAGATTAATTTGTATTCAGATGAGTCGCTCTCACAGTAAATCTTAAAGTTTTATTAGTGCGATAGGAGAGATTATATCATAAAACGCAGCGTGATCCTGCTCCTCCTATTGGTTTTTGTGCAGGGTTCTGATAAACTTATCCAAAATATCAATGCCCGTCAGATTACCACCTTAAATGGAGTCTGGAACTATATAGTAGATCCCTATGAAAATGGTTTTTACGACTATCGTTATACTCCGTTTGATGCCTATGGAGATCCCAGTACGAGTGCTGGCTATTTCACCAATCAAATGCCTGTAAATCCCTGGGATAGAGTCGAGTACGACTTTGACCTGTCAGAAAGGATTAAAGTCCCTGGTGATTGGAATTCACAAAAAGAGAAGCTTTTCTATTATGAAGGAACCATCTGGTATAAGAAGTCCTTCGACTATTCTAAAACCGATTCGGATAACCGTGTCTTTGTCCATTTTGGTGCCATTAATTATAAGGCTGATGTCTATTTGAATGGTCACAAGCTGGGGACTCACAAAGGAGGATTTACACCATTCAATTTTGAGGTAACTGATCTGCTACAGGATATAGATAATTTCCTGATCGTTAAAGTAGACAATACCCGCAAGCAGGATGAGGTTGTGGATCGCATCGGCTTCAGAAGCTTAAGTACTCGTGGAGCAGACATTCTACTCAATGGGAAATCTATTTTTCTTAGAGGTATTAGTATTCATGAAGAAGACCCCCTTCGAGGTGGGCGAGCATATAGTATAGATGATGCGAGAATGCTACTGGGTTGGGCCAATGAAACACCAGTGAGTGATGCCAGGATGAAATTCCTCACCAATTTGCGTGCCTTTACATTGAGTCAGGATGATACCCGTTTTATCAGTGCAGCTTTAGAAGTTCACGGTGAAGGTGAAGGCGGTCTTACGCGCAAAATCTCAGATCCATTTGCTGGCCTTGTAGATGTTTTGAGTTTCAATCAATATGTTGGTTGGTATGATGGACTTCCTGATAAATGTGATCAGATACACTGGGCCATTGATCAGAACAAGCCAGTCATTGTCTCTGAATTTGGTGGGGCAGCCCTCCAAGGACTACGTGGCCATCGTTTGGAGCGTTGGACTGAGGATTACCAAGGCTACCTATATGAAGAAAACCTCGACATGTTTGAGCGCATGCCTCAATTTAGAGGAAGCACGCCGTGGATACTTACCGACTTTCATTCACCTCGTCGAGTACTCCCTGGCATACAGGACGGCTGGAACCGAAAGGGACTCATCAGTGCGACCGGCGACAAAAAAATGGCATTTTATATCATGCAGAAATACTATCGGGATAAAGAAACTACCTGGGATAAATAGAAGCCATAAAACAGGCTAATCAGCAGATTTAGGAAACAAAATCATGATAACAGGAGCAGCTAGATTATGACCCTTCACATTATAGACAGTTCGATTATTGTTATTTACCTCGTTGCTGTAGTCCTCATGGGTCTCTGGCTGCGCAGCAGGGCCGGTGAGGGCATGGATGCGTATTTCCTGGGGGGACGTAGTATTCCATGGTATGTACTCGGGGTCTCCAATGCATCAAGTATGTTTGATATTGCTGGCACGATGTGGCTGGTCTCCATGCTCTTTGTTTACGGATTAAAGGGCACCTGGCTGCCCTGGCTCTGGCCCACCTTCAATCAAATCTTTCTGATGATTTATCTGGCTGTCTGGATCAGGCGCAGTGGTGTGGTTACCGGTGCTGAGTGGATAGGTACACGATTTGGTAAAGGTCGCGGCGCTGAGCTTTCACGAATAGCCATTGTTGTATTTGCCCTGATCTCCGTGGTGAGCTTCCTTATTTATGCCTATCAGGGTGTGGGTCGCTTCGCGGCGGCTTTCCTGCCCTGGGATTGGACACCAGATACCTATGCAATGGTGCTCATGGGCATCACCACATTTTATGTGATTTTAGGTGGTATGTTTAGTGTGGTAATCACTGATGTATTTCAATTTATCATGTTGACCATCGCTTCCATCTTTATTGCCATCATCGCCATGAGTAATGTGGCTCCTGATGCCCTCAACGCAGTCATACCAGATGGCTGGAAAACCCTCTTCTTCGGCTATACACTTGATCTAGATTGGTCTGGAATACTGCCTTCAGTAACTGAAAAAATTAAAACTGATGGATATAACATGTTCACCATTGTCTGGATGATGATGCTGTTCAAGGGAATCCTCACAAGTATGGCTGGTACTGCCCCTAATTATGATATGCAACGTGTACTGGCAACCCGCAGCCCTAAAGAATCGGCCATGATGAGTGGCATGGTCTCAGCCGCCTTGATTCCCCGCTGGCTCATGATTGGTGGAATCGCTGTACTGGGACTCGTATTTTTTAGCGGTGAACTACGCAGTATGGGAGGTACGGCCGATTTCGAAATGCTTATGCCCTTTGTGATTAGTGAATTCTTTCCAGTTGGTGTAACCGGTCTGGTCATAGCTGGTCTTCTGGCAGCTTATATGAGTACCTTTGATTCTACAGTGAATTCTGGTGCAGCCTATCTGGTCAACGATATATATAAACGCTACATCAATCCTGATGCCAGTGACAAGAAAGTGATCTGGATGAGTTATGGTGCCAGTATTCTTATTGTTGTGGTGGGAGTTGTCATGGGAACTCAGGCTGAGAGCATCCATTCTGCCATGGGGTGGATCGTTACAGGTCTATGGGGTGGCTTTACCGCTCCAAACGTCTTGAAATGGCACTGGTGGCGCTTTAATGGCTATGGATACTTCTGGGGAATGCTCTCTGGAATCGTAACTGCTATGGTTCTGGCTCAGATTGTCCCAGCCTCTGACTATCTGTATTATTTCCCAGTGACCATGGGCTTAGGCGCCATAGGGAGTGTTCTTGGTAGCCTCATGACTCAACCTGATGAAATGGAAGATCTCAAATCGTTCTATACCACGGTACGACCCTGGGGTTTCTGGGGTCCAGTAGCGGCTGAAGTTTTGAAAGAAAATCCAGACTTCAAAACGGGAGCTTCGGCAACTCGTGACTTAAGCAATGTAGCCGTAGGAATTATCTGGCAGACTTCCCTGGTAGTTGCTCCTGTCTATCTCATCATCCGTGAATGGTATGCCATGGGAGTTGCTGTAGCCCTGGCAATCGCAACTACGTACTGGCTTAAAAAACGTTGGTATGATGAGTTAGCTAACGATTAAGGAAGCATAGAGGCTACGTCTTGAAATACGGATATTTTGATGATGAAAACCGTGAATATGTAATCACGGATCCAAAAACACCCTGGCCCTGGATCAACTATCTGGGGACTCAGGATTACTTTAGACTTATCTCAAACACGGGAGGGGGCTATTCTTTTTATCAGGATGCCAAACTCCGTCGCATCACTCGCTATCGCTACAATAACGTTCCCCTGGATCAAAGTGGGACATACTTCTATATCAAAGATGGGGAGGATATCTGGAATCCTGGTTGGCAACCCGTCCAAGCAACACTGGAAAAATATTCATGTCGACATGGCTTGGGTTATTCAATTATTTCTGGTGAAAGAAATGGTGTCCAGGCAGAAGTTACCCATCTTGTGCCCCTCAACTTCAAAGGTGAAGTCCAGCGCATTTCATTGAAGAATACGGGCAGTGTCCCCAAGAAATTGGATCTTTTCAGTTTTGTAGAATGGGCATTGTGGGATGCTCAAGATGATGCTACCAATTTTCAGCGAAACCTGAACACCGGTGAAGTAGAAGTTGAAGACCGTATCCTATATCATAAAACTGAGTACCGCGAACGTCGCAATCACTATGCATTCTATGCCAGTAGCGACCCTTTATCTGGTTTCGACACCGATAGAGAAACCTTTCTTGGACTGTATAATGGACTCCAGGCACCCCAGGTTGTAGCCGCAGGAAAGTCTGGCAATTCCATGGCTCATGGTTGGTCACCCATCGCCTCTCACAATATTAAAGTAGAGCTCTTCCCTGGTGAATTCCGGGACATCATATTTGTGCTAGGGTATGTAGAAAATCCTGCTGAGGATAAGTGGGCTGAACCAGGTGTCATCAATAAAGACACAGCAAAAGCCATGCATCACCAATTTAAGCACGACAGGCAGGTAAATGCTGCCCTTGACGAGCTGAGAGAGCATTGGTCTGGTCTATTGAACACATATAGACTTGAAGGCTTAGATCCGAAATTAGAAAGAATGGTGAATACCTGGAATCCTTACCAGTGTATGATCACTTTCAATCTATCCCGCAGTGCTTCTTATTTTGAAAGCGGGATTGGCAGGGGTATGGGCTTCAGAGATTCCAATCAGGATATCATCGGTTTTGTCCATCAAATCCCTGAAAGGGCACGTGAGAGAATTCTAGATTTGGCCGCTACCCAACTGCGAAATGGTGGTGCCTATCACCAATATCAGCCCCTCACTAAGCGGGGTAATGATGAAGTTGGAACCGGTTTCAATGATGATCCACTGTGGCTCATTCTATCGGTAAGCGAGTATCTCAAAGAAACAGGAGACTTCTCCATTCTGGAAGAAGTCGTCGATTTTGAAAATGATGCCACCCTGGCTGCTCCTCTACAGGAACACCTAAAAAGATCTTTCGATCATGTCATCCATAACCTGGGACCCCATGGCCTGCCTCTTATTGGTCGAGCCGATTGGAATGATTGTCTCAATTTGAATTGTTTCTCAGAAACACCAGGGGAGTCTTTCCAGACGACGGAAAACAAAGCAGGCGGCCAGGCAGAATCAGTCTTTATCGCAGGAATGTTTGTAGCATACGGCAGGGAATACGCCTGTATCTGCCAACAGGTTGGAGCCACTAAAGAGGTTTCACGGGCACGCCAAGAAGTGCAGAAGATGGAAGCGGTTGTTGCGGAGCAGGGGTGGGATGGCGAATGGTTTTTAAGAGCCTACGACCATTTTGGTGAAAAAATTGGCAGCCACTCAAATGAGGAAGGCAAAATTTTTATTGAGCCACAAGGAATGTGCGTCATGGCTGGAATGGGTATCGATGATGGCCGGGCCAAACAAACCTTAGACTCCGTAAAGGAGCTTCTGGAATGTGAACACGGTATTGTGCTTAACCAGCCTGCATTTACCAGCTATAAACTCAATCTAGGCGAAATCTCAACCTATCCACCTGGCTATAAGGAAAATGCTGGTATCTTTTGCCACAACAACCCATGGATAACCATTGCAGAGACCAAAATTGGTCGTGGTTCACGTGCTTTTGAAACCTACGCCAGGATTGCCCCGTCATATCTTGAGGATGTGTCCGATCTCCATCGCACAGAACCCTATGTGTACGCTCAAATGATTGCAGGGAAAGATGCTGCCAAACCGGGAGAGGCTAAGAATTCCTGGCTAACTGGTACCGCCTCCTGGAATTATTATGCCATCTCCCGCTTTATCCTGGGAATTCAGCCAGACTATGATGGATTAATCATCGATCCATGTATCCCGGGAGAATGGGAAACTTACACTATTGAGCGGAAGTTTCGGGGAGCTACCTACAAAATTGAAATTAATAATCCTGATCATCTTGAGAAGGGTGATGTCACCTTGGTCGTGGATGGCAATGCCATTTCAGGGAATAAAATCCCCGTGATGGAAGCAGGCAATAGCTATAACATCATAGCCACACTCAGTGAGGGGAAAGAATCCAGATGAAAACAAAATTAGTCCTAAGCTTACTCGCCACCATTGTCATTGGAATCCTTATGGCATGCAATCCTGCGAGTCAGGCAGGTCCACTTCCTGATAACACCATCCATCTGAACCAGTTGGGGTATTTACCTCATGGATATAAATCGGCTATTGTTATTGGATCGTCCTCAAACTTTTCGATTATCGATGTTCAGTCCAAAACGATTGCTCACAGGGGTGAATTAAGCACGCCTCAATATTGGGATGCATCAGGTGAAACCGTTCGTATTGCTGAATTTTCGAGTTTGACCCAACCTGGCGTTTATGTGCTGGTTGTGGGGAGCAGCAATTCATACGAATTTGAGATATCCAGAGATGTTTATGCCGATGTGGCCATTGCCAGTGTGAAGGTTTTCTACTTTCATAGAGCTGGTCTTGCTCTTGAGGAACAATATGCAGGTGTCTATGCCAGAACAGCGGGACATCCTGATACTGAGGTTAACATCCATGCCAGTGCTGGTACGGAATTAAGACCAGAAGGCACGATGATATCATCTCCGAAGGGCTGGTATGATGCAGGAGATTACGGAAAGTACATCGTTAATTCTGCAATCACCGTTTCCACCATGATGAGTGTGTTTGAACATTATCCTGAAAAAGCTGGAAGTATCGAGACTAATATTCCCGAGAGCGGTGATGATGTACCGGATCTACTGGATGAAATCCGCTGGAATCTGGATTGGATGTTGACCATGCAGGATTCAGAGGATGGAGGTGTATATCACAAACTTACCACCAAGAGTTTTCCAGGCATGATCATGCCTGAAAAGGATACAGAATCTCGCTGGATTGTGATGAAGACGACAGCAGCTACATTAGACTTCGCAGCTTCAATGGCTCAGGCAAGTCGCGTATATAAACCATATGATTCTGAATTTTCCAATCAATGCCTCGCTGCAGCCCTCAAAGCCTGGGATTGGGCCCAAGCCAATAGGGAAGTTTACTACACACAACCAGAAGACATTCATACAGGAGCTTATGATCAGCCAGGCAAATCCTTTAACGATGAGATATTCTGGGCAGCTACCGAACTGAGTATCACCACAGGTGAGAAGTATGAGGCTGAGATTCCCACACCCATGCTCGTCCCTGAATGGCGTGATGGTGCGGCCCTGACTTCCATGAATCTCCTGAATCATCAACCCGATGAGGCAGTCATGGAAGCCTTCTTTGTTCTGGCAGATTCTCTTTTAAACGCTCAGATAAATAGCGCTTATGATGTTTCCAATGATGCTTTCCGCTGGGGGAGTAGCAGTGATTTTTTAAATCAAGCCATGGTTTTATTGTATGCCTACAAAGTCAGTGGTGAAAAAGCCTATAAGGATGCTGCCCAATCAACCTTTGACTGGGTTCTGGGTAAGAATCCCAATGGATACTCATATGTTACTGGATACGGCGAGAAAACTTCTATGCATATTCATCATAGACCTTCAGAAGCAGATGATATTGTCGAGCCGCAACCTGGTTGGGTTGTGGGTGGACCGAACCCAGAAAATAAAGCGGATTGTGGGGCAGATGCCTATGTATCGCCATATCCTGCAAAAGCCTATATTGATAAACTATGCAGTTATGCTACCAATGAGATTGCCATCAATTGGAATGCAGTATTTGTATATGTATCAATTGCTTTGGACGCTGAGGGATAAGCTTTACTATAATCCTATAACAACCTGTGTATCAGTAAGATAATAGAATTATATAATCTTCTGATTCGCAAATAAGATAAAACGATTATTCAAAAGTCTCGGGTGAAACCGGGACTTTTGTATTGAGTAGAATTCCAACATATCACCCGCACATAAATCATCACGTCTCAGGCTGATGTAACCATCTCACCTTATATAGTGCCTGACCGACAACAGATAACATATTGAATACATGAGGGTTAAGCTGTATAAATAGCTGGAATAATCAATGCTTTCAGGTTAAATTGCCGGTAAGTTGAATAAAGCAGTAGAAGATTCATCCAATTAGTCAGGAAAAACCCTC
>Ga0307988_1000119_pt1 | contig 62672 bp, 51 predicted proteins | sample EllFjometagen183_FD_203166 | JGI IMG/M metagenome (GOLD analysis project Ga0307988, IMG submission 203166) | Marine microbial communities from Ellis Fjord, Antarctic Ocean - #183 | ecosystem: Environmental > Aquatic > Marine > Unclassified | place: Southern Ocean | collected 2014-10-08 | reverse complement strand
AAGTTATTGATTTTATTGATAAAAAATGGTGGAGGCGGCGGGAGTTGAACCCGCGTCCGAAAACAATCAACCTAGGCTTCTACATACTTATCCCGAACTTTAAAATTAGCCGGTCAGTCTCCTTCAGGATGGATACGTCTCGGTATAGCCTGAAAAGTTTAACCTTTAAGAATCAGGCAGTCTTAAAAGCGGTCTTGCATAAATGACGTCCTGATCTGAATCTGCAAGAAGGATTTCAGGAGGACGGAAGCAGCCTCTAAGCTGCTACAGCGTAATTATAATCATCTGCGATTATGTTTATGCTCTGCCAAGTTTACGAGCTGACAAAAGACTCGGTATGCTACCTTAGACTTCAAAATCTCCGTCGAAGCCATTTCGCCCCCAAATTGTAAAAGAACATTGTGACTACTACTATAACATTACCTGGTAAAAAGTCAATGCAGACCATTAGTCATTGTATTTTTTTCTTTCCCTGTCCATATCCCGTTTTACATCTTTCTGCTTGATACTTTCTCTTTTGTCATAAAGTTTTTTACCCTTACCAAGCCCGAGTAATACTTTGATTTTGTCATTTTTAAAATAAATTTTCAAAGGAACCAGGGAATATCCCCTTTCCTTCATCCGGGCAAATAATTTTTTTATTTCGTACCGATGAAGCAAGAGTTTGCGGGTCCTCAACGCTTCATGATTGGCATTATAGGCATATTTGTATGGAGAAATATGAAGCTGCCGCAAAAAAAGCTCCCCGTTTCTAATATCTGCATAGGCATCCTGGAAGCTTACCCGCCCTTCCCTTATAGATTTTACCTCCGAGCCCACAAGAATAATACCTGCCTCATATTCCGCATCAATATGATAATTATGCCTTGCTTTTTTATTGTTGGCTATGAGCTTGATATAGTCTGAATTCATGCCTTATTCGTCCGTTTCTTTGTAGGGAAGAATTTCTTTGTATTCTTCCTGGATAAAAGAGGTTATCTCTTCTGTGGTCTGGAAACCAGAGAGTTTTTCTGCATTTTTCTTAGCAAGTTTAAAATCCATATTCCGGATCATTTTTTTGACCACAGGGATGGAGGCTGAATTCATGGAAAAATTGGTTAGCCCGAAACCCACCAAAACAGGAATATTAATGGGGTCACCAGCCATTTCTCCACACATGGTCACCTTAATCCCCTTTTTCCAGGCAGCCTCACAGGTCATTCTTATCATTTTCAGAACTGCGGGGTTCAGGGCCTGGTATAAATGAGCCACCCGCCGGTTACTACGGTCAATGGCCAGGGAATATTGAATCAAATCATTGGTGCCGATGCTGAAAAAATCCACATGAGATGCCAGTTCTTCTGCCATTATCACGGCAGAAGGGACTTCTATCATTATCCCCAGGGGGATGTCCTTGTTAAAAATTTTATCCTGGTTTTCAAGCTCAAGGATGGCCTTGTTCAGCACCTCCTTTACCCGGATGATTTCCTCCACGCTGGAAATCATGGGAATCAACAACTTAATATTGCCAAAGGCTGCAGCCCTCAAAATAGCTTTGAGCTGGGTAATGAATATATCCTGATTTTCAAGGCAGAACCTGACTGCCCTTAGTCCCAGGGAAGGGTTGACCTCCTCAACTGAGTCAATATAGGGAATAACCTTATCTCCGTTGATATCAAGAGTCCTGATGGTCACAGGTTCAGGATTCATGAATTCCACCACTTCCTTATATTTCTGTAGCAATTCATCTTCGGTGGGGAATCGTTTCAGGTTTAAATATAAAAATTCCGTCCTGAAAAGACCAATACCATTTGCACCGTTGTCCCTTGCAGAGACAACCTCTTCCACAAGTTCAATATTGGCCATGAGATTCAGGGTAATACCATCCCGGGTAATTGCAGGTAAATGACTGTCCCTTTCTATATCTGCCCGGTATTCCTCAAATCTTTCCAGGCGTTCTTCATATTTGAACAGGGTATCTTCGTCAGGATTTACAATGATGATCCCAGAAGATCCGTCAACGATGAGGATGTCGTCATTATTGATGCTGACAGTTGCCCTGCCAAGGCCTAAAACCGATGGAATTTTTAAGGATTTTGCCACAATACTGGTATGGGAGTTTTTGCCTCCTCTGTCTGTTACAAAGCCCTTGATTTTTTCAAGTTTGATCTGACTTGTATCGGCAGGGGACAGGTCATGGGCAACAATGATGACCCGCTTATTAATATCCTTGATTTGAATATCCTGGGCCCCCACAAGATAGTACATGATTTTGTCAGACACCTGGACAATATCATTTACCCGTGCCTTCAGATAGTTATCATCAATCTGCTCAAACATGATTTTGACCTGCCTGGAAACCTTGCGCAAAGCCCACTCTGCATTGATCCTGTCCTGAGCGATCGTTTCCAGGGTCTTGCCGTAAAGCATCTTGTCCTTGAACAATACCATGTGGGTTTCAAGAATATTTAGATTTTCACCCAAGTCGTCATCAAGGGCTTCTATGGCTTTTGCATGATCATTTTTGGCTTTTGTGACCGCATTTTTAAACCGGTCGATCTCAGCCGGAACCATGGCTTCGCTGACAGGGTATCTTTTGATAAGATTGACCCCCTCCCTGTCCACAAGGTAGGCTTTACCGATACAAATCCCCGGGGACCCGCTTATTCCTCTAAGAATGACCTGTGCTGGGCCGGTCTTATTCATTATTCAATTCCCCAAAACCAGTGTCAAAAAATGCCTTGATTTTTTCCATTATTCCTTGATCCTCTATAAATTCCACCTGAATTGAAATCCTGGTACCTTTTACGGCACACAGGGTCAAAATATCAATAATGCTTGATGCGTCCACTTTAGAGGAGCCATTGGAGAGCTGAACCTCTCCCTTGGCTTCCATGGCCATTTCCGCTATCTTTGCAGCAGGCCTTGCATGCATTCCCAATTCATTTATGGTAATTGTCTGTAGGGAAAATAAATTATTTTTATTCAACCTTAATTCTTTCTTTGCAAAATTTTCTTTTTTTTATATCTTTCAATTTGAAAAGTCAATGTGCCGAAATGATATATAATTGACTGGCCAACGTTTTGATTAGGCATTTATAATTTAACTACCACATACCATATTTTTGTTTTTTTTACCAGATGGATTTCTTTAATGCAGTAAACCAATGAAAGAAGAAAAAACATGAAAAAGAAAAAATCTCACTACCCTATCAATGATTTTAAAACCGGTGAATCCTGGCGGCTATTCAAGATAATGGGAGAATTTGTGGAAGGCATTGATTCCTTATATTCACTTGGGCCTGCCATTTCCATATTCGGCTCTGCCAGAACTGACCCCTTGGATCCTGACTATCAAAAAGCCCAGGATATAGCTGCCTTATTTGCAAAATCCGGGTTTGCAATTATTACCGGGGGAGGTCCGGGCATTATGGAGGCTGCCAATAAAGGAGCCGTTAATGAAGGGGTTGAATCCGTGGGATTAAATATAAATCTCCCATTTGAAGAAAAAGGTAACCCCTATACCACCAGACATATAGAGTTTGATTATTTTTTTGTGCGTAAAGTCATGTTTTTAAAATATGCCCAGGCCTATATCATCATGCCCGGCGGCTTTGGAACATTGGATGAATTATTTGAAACCATTACCCTGATACAGACCAAAAGGATACGGCAGATGCCCATAATCCTTATGGGCAAAGAATTCTGGAAAGGCATGATGGATTGGATACAACAACGACTGCTCAAAGACGGACTGATATCCCTTGAAGATCTTGATCTGTTCCATGTTCTGGATGATCCCAACAAAGCTCTTGAAATTGTAACGAATTTTTACCGATAAAAGTACTGATTCTAGTATCTTGCCATGCCTTTGGAAAAGTAAAAAGCTGTATTTATTGGAAATTTTTTAATATCAAGGGTAACAAGAATCTTTTTTTTAGCAATTTCCATGGTGGAAAATTTTTTTCCAGGCCAGGAAGATCGGGCATACATTTCACCCCATGAATTAAGATACACTGCACAAAAATCTGTAATGGTTGGCTGCTGCTTGGCTGCATAAAAATTTATGGAGATAAAAAGGGAAACAATTTTTGGATTTTTCTTTCGCAGCTCAGTAAATGGAATCGTTTTCCCCATGTCAGGAAGAAAAAAATCATGCATGGCTTGATAAAGTTTCTGAATTGATTCGTGCTCCACAACCGTGGTGTTTGGTATCAAATTGACAATGGAATATTCTGTGTAAAAGCCATTATAGATCAACCATGCCCCGATCTCCTCAATGGTTTCCGATTTTACCAATGATTCTTCTTGGTCATGATAAATTTTTAAATTTTTATGGAGCAGCTCCCAGGTGCCCGGAGTGCCGGTCTCTGGGTTATGCTTTAGGTGTAATCTTGCAAAATGCCTGTCTCCTCTGGATACCAGGAGAACCCTCTTGATTTTAAAGGGTTTTTCCAAAAAAGCGATTTCAACCTTTTTCTCAAGCACTTTCCTGTCTTCGCTGGAAATCATCAATCCGCTTCTTGGCTGATTTTCAAAATATTTTTTGACATTGGTATATTTCGTCTGCATATATTGATCAATTGTGTTGGAAAGCCTTTGTATCCGAGAGTACTGCCATTCTCTAAATCTGCCTATTTCAAAAAGTTTCTTCGTGTCCCATCCCCAGTCTTCAAGGCATTTGTCCAAAAGGATTTTCCTGAGGCCAAATATGGTATTATCGATTTCTCTTTGTTTTGAAATTTCAAGTTTCAAAAAAAAACAGGTTAAAACCAGATTAACAGACTGAATGTCGTTGCATTGCTTATAGTAAGCAATCAAATTGTTTAAAAGGATTATATAGGAATCGTTCTGGGCCAGTTTGAGATGGGTGCCTGAGTTCATCCATTCATTTTTATATTGATTACATAAAAGGGCTTCTTTTCCATAGGCATGAATGTATTTTTCCAGCAATGCCATTTTTATAACAGATTTAAACGGGCTCTTCAGCCATTTAAACATCTGCCAGATGGAAGCCCCGTAATATTCGTTCACGGGAATGGCATGGATATCCCCCAGATCTATATAGCGATGGGATTTTGCAAAGCCGCTGATCCTTCCCAGGATCATATGATAATAATTGAGGCTTATGGTTGTGGGCAGCACAGCCCACAAAGGCAATTTTCCAGCCACATGAATCATGGTCCGATAAAATTCTTCTTTTAGGAGTCTGGACTGGGCAGATCCAGAGCTTTCCTGGGTGGAATCACCAAAATCATTGTTCCTTGCCTTTAGTATGTCCACAACAAAAAATGTTATCTGAATTTTAAACTTTTTCAGGGCAAAAGCTTCTATAGCTGTAAGTTTTTTTCTTAAAAGCCCAAGACCCTTGCTGCCCATGATATCTTCATTGATGCAGACCCAATAATCAATATCCGATTCAACGGTCTGGGCCAGGGACCCGACACTGCCCATGGTAAAAAGCCCTTCTATTTGTGGCTCAAAATTTCTTCTTACTTTGAATTTGTTTTGACCGGTATATTTCTCACAAATATTCACAGCCTCATTGGAGGGCAGGTATTCGGAAATGCCATAGGGAGTTTTGCTGTGCAAAGGACCTATATCTGAAAAATCAAAATTTTCATGTAATAACAATGGGATGATCTGAAAAAAATCTGCCTGGGAGGATTTGAAAATATCATAGGCTGTTAAAAGGCTGAGTTTGTTTTGATTCAGAAATTTCATTTCCCCATAATGAATAAATTCACAGAAAATCAACATATTAATTTCCAAAGCAATTTGTTTGTCAATCCGGGGCAGGTCATTAAATCCCAATTGATAATGCCGGTCATTGTATTCTATTCCCTGTGTTTGAATATCTAACAATGCATGGGATGGGAACCGGCTGAATCTGGCCCTTACTCCTGAAAAATCAGCCAAATTAATTTGGGCAGTGGCAAAAGAAATTCCTGATATTCTTGAATGGGCAAAACACGCATAGGACAATTTTGTGCTGCCAAAAACTGTTTTGGAAACCCTTGCATTAATAAAGACTGCATCTGTCATATCTGCCTGGCTAAAATTACAATTAAATAAGCTGGCGCCTTGGAAACTGGAATTTTTAAATGAGGCATTCCTGGCACTGACATTAATAAAAATTGCATTGTCGAAATGGATATTATCAAAAACGCTGAAATCCATATTGACATTGTAAAAGACAGTTTTTTTAAAATAGGACTTTGCAAAATAGGACTTTGACAAATCACTACTCTCAAAACTGGCCCTGTTAAAAAATAAGATAGAAGCTGAAAATTTTAAACCACACAAATTTTCATTTTTAAACTTTACCCCCTGAAAATCAATGAACTTTACAGGGATATTATTTTTCAAATCCTCAATTTTTTTCTTTATTGGATTTTGAAAAAAACCGGAAAAAAATTTTTGGGGCTTTTCAGATTTATTTTTCAACTCTGCCACGATGTTGTCAAAGGGAGATTCAATACGTTCTTTTTCCTTTAGGAGTAATTGCCTTGTTTTTTCCATAAAACCCGTGACATCATTGTTCAGCTTCTTTCCGGATAATTCTTCATAATTTTTAAGGATTTTCACCACCCGCTCGGGCCTTTTTTTGATCATGCCAAAAATACAGGCCAGGTTTATATCAAAATTTTCTGTCAGGTATTTTTCCTTATTCAATGCAATATCCTGGATAATCAAAAAAGAAGTTCTTGATAAAGAGGCTATTTCATTATGGATATGGGGTAATATTTCAGGATTATTATCCCTGATCATACTGAAAAGGTTATGGATTGGGACCTTGCCAGTGACAACCAATGCTTTAAAAGCATTGATGGCCTCATAACGGTCGAATTGATCCCTCTGGTTGTCTGGATCACATTGATAAATAATCTTGAGAATAGGCTCAAAAAGTTCCGGATAAAGTCCCATGGAAGAATTTTCAACAAGGCTGTAGATTGCATGCCTGACCTTTTTTACTTCATCATTCTCAATGGCCTCCAAAAGGAATTGAAAAGGAATTTTGGCCTTCATCATGGACAAGGCTTTCAGACCTTTAATTTTTACCATGGGAGACTGGGAGGCAATTTCCTTCTGAATGATGGTTTCGGGATCTCTTAAAACAAAATTTATATTATTCAAAAATGGGTCTGCATCCCGTTTGCGGTCAAACAGTCTTGCATAAAATTCAATGACAGGTTCTCTTTGACTGATGGTGTTTAGAATTATTTTAAATAATTTACCGAATTTTAGCCTGATAGCTGGTGGGGCCAGCAAATATTGATCAACAAATAAAAGGCGCAGGCCATCATCCAAAGAACCAATAAGTTTTTTCTGGGTATCCGTGGTTATTAAGCCCTGACAAACCGCTTTAAATATAAAATAAGCCCCTCTGTCTCCCAGTCTCAACAAGGTCTTTAAAAAAAAGCTCATGTCATTGAGAGACATTTCCAGTCTGATCTGCTGATAAATTCTTGCTGACACCATGGCGGAATTTTTTAATCCGGCAAGGTAAGTTTCCTCTTCATCTGGATTCTCCAGTTGCTTATGGATTTTGTTCAGAATGATTTCAAGACTTTTTCTGGCATTGGTCCGAACTATAAAATGGAAGGACATGACCCCTTCAAGCACCGGAAGAATCCCCTGGTCAGGAGGAAGGAAGCCAGCGTCTTCCACCAGTTTGGCTTTGGCTTCTTCATCCAGGTCTTTCCAATGGAACTCAAAATCGGTTATACTAAAATCGGTTCTTGGGGATGCCATAATGATTTATTTTTCCCGTTTTTACATTTACAGATAAAAGTGTTATATGACTTATTTCAAAAAATAATATAAAGATTTAACCTGAATAGCGCAATTGATTAATTTATGAAATTATTTGACTCAAACAAAGATTTAGATACAAAAAATAAAAAACTATCCGGCAATTACGACGCAAAATCCATAGAAGTTCTCAAAGGATTGGACCCGGTTAAGCGTAGACCGGGCATGTATACGGATACCAGAACCCCTGATCACCTGGTCTTTGAAGTAATTGATAACAGTGTGGATGAGGCCATTGCTGGTTTTGCGGACACAATTGATGTGGTGCTGACAAAGGATAATTCCATCATTGTGACTGACAACGGACGGGGTATGCCAGTGGACATACACCCGGAAGAAGGAATTTCCGGTGTTGAGCTTATCATGACAAAACTCCATGCCGGTGCCAAATTCTCGAACAAAGATTATGCCTTTTCAGGTGGACTCCACGGAGTCGGAGTCTCTGTTGTAAATGCCCTGTCATCTCTTTTGGAAATTACTATTAAAAGGGGTGGAAGCATTTTTTGCATTGGATTTGAAAAAGGGTTTAAAACCCGGGAACTTGAAACCATTGGCACTGTCGGAAAAAACAACACCGGCACCTCGGTCCAGTTTTATCCGGATATTTCTTTTTTCGATATTCCCTTATTTTCAAAATCCGCCATCGAAACTGCCCTTAAATCAAAGGCTGTTTTGTGCAAAGGATTGAAAACAAGCTTTATTGACCAGGCCAGTGGTGAAAAAAAAACATGGTGTTATGATCAGGGGCTGGATGAATATCTTAAAGAAAATCTTAAGAATAAAAAATGTCTTTTACCTGAACCATTTACCGGAAAAGCTGTAAATTTGGACTTTGAGGCTGTCTGGGCCATTAACTGGGGAACAGAGTCTGGAAATACCATTGAAGAAAGCTATGTAAACCTGATTCCCACACCCCTTGGGGGCACCCATGTGAACGGGTTCAGATCCGGTCTTCTGGAATCTGTCAGGGAGTTCTGCAAATTCAGAAACCTTCTGCCCAAGGGATTATTCCTGGCACCAGAGGATATTTGGGGAGATGTCGGGTATGTATTGTCCGTAAAGCTTTCTGAAGCCCAGTTTTCAGGGCAGACCAAGGAAAGACTTTCTTCCAGACATTGCGCCAACCTGGTAAACCTTCAGGTCAGGGACGCCTTCAGTCTCTGGCTTAATAAAAATGTTATATTTGGAGAAGCCCTGGCAACCCTGGCCATTGAGCACGCAAAGGCAAGGGTTAAAAAGTCAAAAAAAATCACCAAGAAAAGAGCATCCAATGGAATCACACTTCCGGCAAAGCTTTCCGACTGCACCAGTGACGACCAGGAAAGAAGGGAATTGTTCTTTGTGGAAGGTGACTCTGCCGGTGGTTCTGCTAAACAGGCGAGGGACAGGAGATTTCAGGCCATTATGCCACTGCGGGGTAAAATAATGAACACCTGGGATATTTCTTCCTCCACCATCCTTGAGTCCCGGGAAATCAGGGATATTTCCCAGGTACTCGGTGTAATACCGGGGAGTGAGAACATTTCCAAACTCAGGTACAATAAAATATGTGTCCTTGCGGATGCGGATTCAGACGGCCTTCACATTGCCACCTTGATTTGTGCCTTGTTCTTACGGCATTTTCCCCAAATTGTAAAACAGGGCCATGTATTTATTGCCATGCCGCCTTTGTACCGCATTGACGTGGGAAAAGAAGTATTTTATGCCCTTGATGATTCAGAACGTAATACGATTATCAAACGCATTGAACGGAGGAAAAGGCATGGAAAAATCAATATCCAGCGGTTCAAGGGATTGGGCGAAATGAATCCGGCCCAGCTAAAGGAAACAACCATTGCTCCAGACTCCAGGAGGTTGGTTCAATTGTCCGTAAATGATGAATCCCTGGAATCTGAACAAAAAGTCTATGAGAGCATGGACATGCTGCTGGGGAAAAAAAGGGCCAAAGACAGAAAAAAATGGATTGAAACTGAAGGCAATATCAAAGAGCTGAAATAATGAAAGAATCACTTCCTGCTGTAATTGAAGACTATGAAAAAATCCCTTTCCAGGAATTTACCAGGAAAGCCTATTTAAACTATTCCATGTATGTAATTTTAGACAGGGCCCTGCCCCATATAGGTGACGGGTTAAAACCAGTACAAAGAAGAATTGTCTATGCCATGAGTCAACTGGGACTGTCTTCAACGGCAAAATTCAAAAAATCTGCAAGAACCGTTGGTGATGTGCTGGGTAAATTTCATCCCCATGGTGACTCTGCCTGTTATGAGGCCATGGTATTGATGGCCCAGCCCTTTTCCCTTCGCTATCCCCTGGTGGAAGGCCAGGGAAACTGGGGAGACCCCAATGACCCCAAATCCTTTGCTGCCATGAGATATACTGAATCAAGACTCTCAAAATATGCAGATATTTTCCTTGGCGAACTGGAGTTGGGAACCGTGGACTGGCTGCCCAATTTTGACGGCACCATGACAGAACCCACCCTCCTGCCTGCCCGTCTTCCCAACCTTTTGTTAAATGGGACCACGGGAATTGCCGTGGGAATGGCCACCAGTATGCTGCCCCATAATTTAAGAGAAGTGGCAAAGGCATTAATTCATCTTATTGAAAATGAAGATGCAGATATTACTGCTGTGTGTAAATGTATTAAAGGCCCTGATTTCCCAACAGAAGCTGAAATTATTACCCCGGTTTCTGAAATCCAGCAGGCATACAAAACCGGTAACGGCCGGATCAAAATGAGGGCAAAATATAAGGTAGAAGACGGAGAAATTGTTTTTACTGCCCTGCCCTTTCATGCCTCAACTGAAAAAATCTATGAGCAGATTGCCGCCCAGATGGAGGCCAAAAAACTGCCCATGGTCATTGATATCCGTGATGAATCAGATCATGAAGAACCAACACGGCTTGTGGTGATCCCAAGATCAAACCGGGTGGACCTGGGGGCACTTACTGACCATTTATTTGCCACCACAGACCTTGAAAAATCCTATTCAGTCAACATGAACATGATAGGGCTTAACGGTCGACCCGAGGTAAAGAATCTTTTGACTATCCTGTCGGAATGGCTTGAATTCAGAGCCGACACCATTGAAAAAAAAATCAGGTTTAAACTGGATAAAATCCTAAAACGCTTACATATTCTTGAAGGATTTCAGATTGCATATCTTAATATTGATGATGTGATCCAGATTATCAGAAATTCAGACCAACCCAAAAAAGATTTGATCAAAGCCTTTGATCTGTCAGAAATCCAGGCAACAGCCATCCTTGAGATCAGGTTGCGGCAACTGGCAAAACTGGAAGAGATCAAAATACTTTCAGAAATCAAAGAACTTGAAGCCCAGCGCAAAGTCCTTGAAAAAATCCTGAACAGCCCCAGGGCTTTCAAAGCCTATATGATTGATGAAATCAAGGCTGATGCAAAAAAATATGGTGACAAGCGCAGATCCCCCATCAAGGAAAGGAAAGAGGCAGAAGCCTTTTCAGCAAATGATGTGCTTGATATTGAACCCATTACCGTTATTCTGTCCAAAAACGGTTGGATCCGTTCTGCCAAGGGCCATGACATAGATCCGGAAAAGGTAAAATTCATATCCGGTGACAGTCTCATGTGCTTTCTTCGGACCAAAAGCGACAAACCCATTATTTTTCTGGATAATTTTGGCAGAAGCTATATGCTTTTCTCCCATGCCCTTCCGTCGGCAAGGGGAAATGGAGAGCCTTTGACAGGTCATTTGTCCCTTCAGCCAGGCACTGTATTCAAATTCATGCTGACCCGGGAAGAGGACAGTTTTTTTCTGGTTGGATCAGATAACGGGTATGGCTTTATCATAAAATTTTCAGATTTCATGACCACTTATAAAAATGGTAAAGCTGTCATCTCAATAAAAGAAGAGTTTCAACTATTGGCCCCGGAACCCGTATCTGATCTTGAACAAGACAACATTGTCGCCGTCACCACCCAGGGAAGGCTCTTAATATTTCCTTTAAATCAATTGCCTAAATTAAAGAAAGGGATTGGCAATAAAATCATTACCATACCCAAAAAAGAGTTGAATTTAAAAGATCCTGAAAAACTTAAGTTCCTAAAAATATTGCCATTACATTCTTATCTTGTTATACACTCAGGCAAACATTTTCTCAAATTAAGCCCCGGGAATCAAACGGATTATACTGGAATGCGCGGATACAGGGGCAAAAAACTTCCCAGGGGATACCAAAATGTTGATAACTTAGAGGTGATTCCCATAAAAACTGCAGATGAAACAAATACATGAGACTCTTTTTTTTAAAACATTTTATTCTGATTCATATTGTGTTTTTATGCATGGTCTTTGTCATTATATCCGCATTGATTCACAATAAAAACCTTGGAACCGAAAGCGGTACTGTGGAACGAATACAACAGGCTGGAAAACTCCGTCTCATAACTAGCAATTCCATTAACACCTATTATTATTATGAAAAAAAACCGACTGGGCTTGAATATGATCTGGCCATGGAATTTGCCAAATACCTGAATGTGGACCTGGATATTGTGACACCTGGCTGGAACAATATGTTTGCTTATCTTGACCAAGGCAAGGGTGACTTTATTGCCTCGGGGCTTGCCATTACCAAAGAAAGACTTGATGATGCCACTTTTTCCATTCCCTATATGACCATTCAGCAGAGAGTCGTTCACCACAATCTTGTATTTGGACCCAAAAACATTGATGATATGATGTTCAGAACCTTCCACATCAGGAGGGGGACTTCCTACCACTCACGTCTTGAGAAGATAAAAGCCTCGGGCATTGATTTTAATTATATCCTCCACGACAATATTCCCACAGAGGACCTGATTGCCATGGTTCACAACCGGGAAATCAAATTTACCATAGCAGATTCCAACATTGCTTTGCTCAGCCAGCGATACTACCCGGATATCCAAATCGGCATCCCCATCCAGGAAAAAGAATCCCTGGCATGGGCAGTACACAAAAACGATACGGAAATGTTGGCGGAAATCAATCGATTCTTCCTATATGCCAATGAAAATGGTATTTTGAAAAATATAATAGACAAATACTATGAAAACACCCAGGACTTTGATGTTTATGAGTTAAAAAAATTCCATGAACGTATCCAGGATCGTCTACCTAAATATATAAAAATCATTCAGGAAGAATCAGAAAAATACAATTTTGACTGGAGACTGGTTGCTGCTATTGTTTACCAGGAGTCCCATTTTAATCCCAATGCCAAAAGTTTTACCAATGTCAGGGGATTGATGCAGGTGACCTCCGCGGCAGCCAAGGAAATGGGAATAACAAATAGGCTGAATCCTGAGCAAAGCATCCGTGCAGGGATAAAATACCTTGACAAGATGTACCAGAAATTTGCTCATATTCAGGACAACTATCAACGGATTCTCTTTGCTCTGGCAAGTTATAATATAGGGTATGGTCATGTGATGGATGCTCTGGGGATTGCAGAGAAAAAAGGACTTGACATGGATACCTGGCAGACTCTTAAAATAACCCTGCCGCTTTTGTCAAAATCCCAATATTACCAGACAACCAAACACGGATATGCAAGGGGATGGGAACCCATTCAATATATTGAACGAATTCTGACCTATTTTGATATCCTGAAACAAAAAACAATATCTTAGGAACAACTATCCTTCCAGGATATTGGAAAATAAAAAATGTTGGAAAATAAAAAATTTGACTTGCCTGTTTCAATTTATTAGTTATCGGTTAGAATCACGTATTAAGATCCCTTGATCAGATTCAAATAGCTTGAAATTATGCATAGTCAACCCAATTAAGAACCCATAAGCAGGGAAAATTTATGAACAGAAAGATTTTAATCAACGCTCTTGACCCTGATGAAAACCGAATCGCCACTATTGTGGACAATAAACTTGACCAGTTTCACATTGAGACTGCTGCAAAACAAGTAACCCAGGGCAATATTTATAAGGGTATTGTCACCCGGGCAGAGCAAAGCCTTCAAGCAGTCTTTGTGGATTATGGTGCTGAAAAAAACGGTTTTCTTCAAAAAAATGAAATCCACAGTGATTATTTTCAGGAAGTGGAGACAAAGGATAAATCCTTGTTTAACCTGATTAAAAAAGGCCAGGAAATGATTGTGCAGGTGACAAAAAACCCCATCAATCAAAAAGGGGCCATGCTGACCACCTTTATTTCACTACCCGGTCGGTTTGGCGTACTCATGCCCGGCAACACCACCAAAGGGGTGTCCAGAAAAATCGATGAAGAAGTTGAAAGGAAAAGGCTTGTTGGCATCCTGAAAAGCATGAAAATCCAAGAAGGATTTGGGATGATTGTCAGGACCGCAGGAAAAAATGCCACCAAAACCATGCTGACTTCGGATTTGAAATATTTGATGCGGGTATGGAAAAACATCGACAAAATGGCCATAAAAGATAAGGCTCCATCCCTTCTTTATAAAGAACAGACCCTTGCTGTAAGATCCCTTAGAGATTATTTTACAACCGATATCAATGAAATACTCATTGACAGTCCTGAAATCTTTAAGGAGGTAAAGGATTTTATCTCCATGATTGCTCCCAAACAGGCAAAGATTGTAAAATTGTTCAAAGGGGAGAAACCCATCTTTAGCAAATACCAGCTGGAAGAGCAGATCTCCTCTATCTATAGAAGAGAAGTTCCCTTACCATCCGGCGGATTCCTTGTTATTGAACAAACCGAAGCCCTGGTCTCCATTGATGTAAACTCCGGCAAATCCACCAAAAAAAAGAATATTGAAGAAACCGCCTTCCATACCAATCTGGAATCAGCCGAAGAGGTTGCAAGACAATTACGTCTGAGGGACATGGGAGGACTGATTGTGGTGGACTTCATTGATATGAAAGAACGCAGCCACAAAGCAGATATAACCAAAACCCTGAAAAAACACCTTAAAATAGACAAAGCCAAAACAAAGGTAGGCGGGATTACTACCTTTGGACTGCTTGAGATGTCCAGGCAGAGAATACGGCATTCCATTACATACGGAAGTTATGAACCCTGCAACCACTGCAATGGAAGAGGAATGACCCCTTCTGTAGAAACCCAGGGCATGGCATTTTTACGGCAATTGAACCTCAAAACCTTAAAATCGGAAATAAACAAGGTGAGTTGTCTTATTCCCAAGGATGTAGCCTATTATATTTTAAATAAAAAACGTGAGGAAATCATTGAAATAGAATCCAAAAGAAAGGTTTCCATATCCATTGAAATAGATCCTGAAATGGTTTCCGGACAAAGCGAGATTATTGGTAATACCTGATGCCTATTTAACAAGCTCCCTTGACATAAACAAATCTTTTGTGTAACTGAAACAATTTCAATTAAATATGGATAAGTGGAAAAAATATTCCTGAGCAATGGAAAAATAAAGGAAAAAATAAAGTCATGAGCAAAAACAAAAAAATCACAATGGCAGTAACAGGTATTATTATCCTTGCCATTGTCGGTTTATGGTTTTTTTTCTCATCGCCGGATACCATTGTCAGCAATCCGGAAAAAAAATCCAGGGGTATGGTCGAAGCAGATCAGGATGAAGCCATTAAGTCAGGCGTAACCGTTACCAAAAGGAAAGGGACTGTCGCCAATGGCAAAATGATTTCCGATAGCAATAGCAAGCTAACAACCCATGGTAAAGTAGTCCTGAATAACAAAGTAATGGCCAACGGGAAAGTGACTTCCCTTGACAAAAAAACAGATACCAACTCTGATATAATCCAGGCTGGAATTGTCACAGGCAGCATAGAGATAAAGCCTGCCATTGATTATAAAGACCTGGAAATGGACAAAGAACTAAAAACTTTGATGGAAACCAGAAAAAAGAACCTGGGCATTAAAAAAAGCCTTGATATGATTGTCAAATCTAATGAAACATTTATTATTGGCGGGTCAAAGGTTTCCATGCAGAAAGTCCTTGAAAAAGTTTGTACAGAACATGGAGAGGTTTTTCAGGAAAAAATTTCCAGTTCAGGTGAATACAAACCAGAAAGAATCAAGGAGTATGGTATCTATGTGGTAAAGCCTGGAGATAATCTCTGGAATATACATTTTACTATTTTAAAGGAATACTATGCCGTTGCAGGAATTGAAGTTGCTTCCAAGGCTGACGAACCCGTCACAAAAGGTTTTAGTTCCGGTGTTGGCAAAATTTTAAAATTTTCAGAAAAGATAGTGATCATTTACAATCTTATTGATAAAAAGATTGTTAAAGATATCAATTTATTAGAACCCTTGAGCAAATTGGTGATATATAACATGGATGAAATATTTACCCTGCTTGGGGAAATTAATTATGACAATGTAGACAGAATTCAGTTTGACGGAAAAAACATCTGGATTCCTGCAAAAAAATCTTAGAATATTTTTTAACTTGAAGGAGGATCAACTTTGATTAGTACAGCATTTGCAATGGGAGCAGCCGGTGGACAGGGTGGACAGGCAGGAGGAATTGCGGGATTCCTGCCAATTATTATCTTATTTGCTATTTTTTATTTTCTTTTGATACGTCCCCAGCAGAAAAAAGCCAAAGAGCACAAAGGAATGATTGCCAATCTCAAAAAAGGAGTCCGGATAATTACCTCCGGAGGCATTTACGGTACCATCCAGTCTATTGACGATACAACCATAGGCCTTGAAATTTCTGAAAAGGTAAAAATCAAAATTTCCCGTGGAAACGTTGCGGCAGTGATATCGGACAATGAACCTGCCCAGAAATCAGATAAAAAGAAAAAATAAATCCATTAGGAGTAATTAGATTGAAAGTATTTACCTTTAAACGCATGCTTATCCTGGGTATTCTTGTTACGGCCATTGTTTGCCTTCTCCCGACCTTTTTTAATACCTGGCCCCATAAAACGATCAACCTCGGTCTTGACCTCCAGGGAGGTATGCATCTTGTACTGGAAGTTCAAAATGAGAAAGCAGTTGAAGCTGAATTGGAAAGAAGCGTCCATGAGCTGAAAAAGGAACTCAGGGATGAGGGCATTAAGCATCTTGGTATCTCACGTCAGAAAAACAATACAATTTCAGCCAGGCTCCAGGGTGAAGAAAATAAAGAAGGATTTGAAAAAATAATTTCACAGGAATTTAGCAACCTGTTAATTCCATCGCCGGTCACAGCAACTGATGGGGTAACCTACACCTTACGCCTTCCCGATGCTGAAATGGATATGATCAAAAAATTGGCCACTGAGCAGGCTCTGGAAACCATCAGGAACCGGATTGATGAGTTTGGTGTCAGTGAACCAGACATCCGTATCCAGGGAGACAATAGAATCCTTCTCCAGCTGCCGGGCATTACTGATCCTGACAGGGCCAAAAACCTTATAGGCAAGACTGCTCAGCTGACATTTCAGCTGGTTAATGACGATGCCAGTGTGGATAACGCCCTTAAAACTACCCCTCCGGTTGGAACAGAAATACTCTATCAAAATAAAATGGATCCTGCCACGGGCAATGTTACAAAAATACCCTTTCTGGTCAAAAAACAGGTCCTTTTGGACGGCAGTTTATTAATTGATGCCAGGATTGAATTTGATCAGTTTCAGCAGGCCCAGGTGGGCATAGAGTTCAACCGTAAAGGAGCCAGAATATTTGACAGAATTACCGGACAAAATATTCAAAAACGTCTTGCCATTGTTCTGGACAAGACCGTTTATTCCGCTCCGGTAATCCAGGACCGCATCGCAGGTGGCAAGGCCAGAATCACCGGTAGATTTACCACAGAGGAAGCCAAGGACCTTGCCATTGCATTGAGGGCAGGCTCCCTGCCGGCACCTGTCAAAATCATTGAAGAACGGACTGTGGGGCCGACACTTGGGGCAGATTCTGTTCGCATGGGACTTTTGTCCATGGTTGCCGGGGGTATACTCATCATCCTTTTTATGATAATTTATTACAAAAGAGCGGGTCTAATCGCCGATCTTGCCCTGATTGTGAATATCATTCTCATTGGCGGTGGACTTGCTGCATTCCAGGCCACTCTCACTCTTCCGGGCATAGCAGGTATCATTCTCACCATTGGTATGGCGGTTGATGCAAATGTGATAATTTATGAGAGAATCCGGGAGGAACTTCGATTTGGAAAAACTGCATTAGCAGCTGTTCATGGCGGATTTGAAAAAGCCACCCTGACCATTCTGGATGCCAATGTAACCACATTGATTGCCGCCATTGTCCTGTTTCAATTTGGTACCGGCCCCATCAAGGGTTTTGCCGTTACACTGGGCCTTGGTATAATTGCCAGTCTTTTCACAGCCCTGGTTCTTTCAAAAAGCATTTTTGATTTTATATTGCAAAATAAAAAATCATCAACACTCAGTATATAAAGGAAATTTGAATAATGCAGCTTATCAAGTCTGATATAAACATAGACTTTCTGGGAAAACAAAAAATTGGATTCGCTCTCTCTTTGATCCTCATCATTGTCAGCATGGGCTCCCTTATCATACATAAGGGGCCCAATTATGGAATTGATTTTGTGGGGGGAACCTTGGTCCAGGTAAAATTTTCCCAGAATGTAGCCATTTCAGACATTCGAAAAGGCCTTACCCAACTTGGCCTGAAAGACGTGTCTGTCCAGGATTTCGGCCAGGCGGAGGACAATGAATACTTGATCCGTACCAGTAATTCCGAAACAATGGAAAACAATCTTGCCGCCTCCATTGCATCCAGCATCAAGGAATCAACTGGCATTGCACCCAATATCCGGCGGGTTGAGATGGTGGGTCCCCAGGTTGGAGAAGATCTGAAAAAGAAAGCACTTTTGGCTATTTTCTATTCCCTGCTCTTTATTACCATCTATATTTCAGGACGGTTTGAGCTCAAATGGATGCTGTCCGGTGTAACAGCCGGTGCATTAATGACAGCGGTTTATTTTTTATCTATTTTTAATGTAAGCATGCCTTTTTTAATTACTGCAGCACTGGTGATAACCCTGGCATTGTATTGGTTCCTGAGTCTTAAATTTGCCATGGGCGCAATTGTGGCCCTGATCCACGATGTTTTCATTACAGTGGGAATATTTTCACTTTTAAACCTGGATTTTTCCCTCCCCATTATTGCGGCCCTGCTGACAATTATAGGGTATTCCCTGAATGATACCATTATTGTATTTGATAGAATCAGGGAAAATATTAAAGGAGGGCAATCCAAAGATTTATTCACGGAATTGTTTAACAAAAGTATCAACGAAACTCTCTCAAGAACCTTATTAACATCATTCACAACCCTTCTGGTCCTTTTTGCACTTTTCTTTCTTGGCGGTGAAATTATCCACAATTTTGCCTTTGCCATGATTATCGGTGTTATAATTGGTACCTATTCATCCATATTTGTTGCAAGTCCCATTGTTCTTGCGGCCCACAACAGAGGGTAAAAAAGATGTTTTCAATAAAAAATATTATCGTAAAGTTTTTATTTCTCAGTATGTGTGCAACTGCTCTTTTTTCCTGTAGTTCCTTTGATCGCTTCTCCAAAAAAGCAGACCCGGTTCAAGGGGAATTTTCAGATAAGTCTGCCTTGAATCAAGACCTCAAATCAGACCAGGATTCCAAATCTGATAACGAGGCAAGTGTTACAAAGCAAGACGGAAAAGCAGTAATCCAGGAAAGTAAAACGATTATAAATCTTGAAGATAAAATTTTATTATTGGAAAAAAAAATAACCGGTCTTGAAAATCAACTGGAAAATCAGAAACTGGTGAATTTTAAGATATTATATACCCAGCCATCACAATTATATCAAAAAGCCAGGACTCTTTTGCTGGAAGGTGATTTAATCAATGCTGCACAATTGTTTAAAACATTTACCAAGAAGCATTCCAAACACAGCCTGGCAGATAATGCCATGTATTGGCTGGGAGAGTGTCACTACTCTTCCGGCCATTATGACAAAGCGATCAAGGTATTCAAAGGGCTGATAGATAAATATCCAAAAGCTGAAAAAGTACCGGATGCATTGCTCAAAACCGGCTACTCCTATCTGTCCATGGATGATATCAACCGGGCCCAGTATTTTATGAAAAAAGTATTGAAAAAATATCCTTTTTCACCGGCAGCTGAAAAGGCCCAGGAAAAACTAAAAAATATTGAGTGATTTGCACAGGAAATGGATCTATTTTCAGACAAATACCTGCCGTGGTTTATATTAAAGGAAATCCCCAATTTGGGGAACCGGCTGTATAAAAGGCTGATTCACAGGTTTGAATTACCTGAAAATGTATTTCTAGCTTCAAAATCACAATTAAAAAGTGTTGCCGGCATCTCATCCGCAATAATCCGGGAAATACAAGGGCATACAAAATATCAGGACCAGGCACGTTCAGAGCTGGATCTGATTTATCGTTTTAATATTAAAATTGTAACCTGTGTTGATGAAAACTACCCCTCCCTGCTCAAGGAAATAAATGATCCACCTCCTTTTTTAACCTATGTTGGAACCCTTGACCCCACGGCCCCATGTATTTCAATTGTTGGTTCCAGAAAAGCAACTTCCTATGGTTTGAATACTGCAGAACATCTTTCTTTTTCCCTGGCATCCAATGGCTTTCAGGTGGTCAGCGGCATGGCCAGAGGAATTGACTCTGCAGCCCATTGGGGGGCCTTGAAAGCCACGGGAAAAACCATTGCTGTTTTGGGTTCTGGATTGAATCGGATATATCCAAAAGAGAATCACAAGCTTTTTTCCCAAATCAGGGAAAGAGGAGCAATCATGTCAGAATTTAAAATCAATACCGACCCTTTTCCCTATAATTTCCCCATACGTAACAGGGTTATTGCAGGACTTTCCTGCGGCACCATTGTGGTGGAAGCTGAGAAAAGAAGCGGATCTCTCATCACTGCCAGGCTTTCCAATGAGTATAATCGCGAAGTTTTTGCCGTACCAGGCAGTATTAAATCAAAAAAAAGCCGGGGCACCCATTCCCTGCTGAAACAGGGTGCAAAACTGGTTGAGAATGAAATGGATATCATTGATGAGCTTCACCAATTTGTCCATGTTCTTCCCCAGACCCCTGGGGAAAAATCAAAAAAAAGACCTGCTTTGGTGGACAAAAATCAGGGATTGGTATATAAACATCTGGATCCCTACCCCAAACATATTGATTTGATTATCAAATCAACCAGGATGGGCAGCGGTATTGTTTCCGCAAGCCTGCTTGACCTTGAACTTCAGGGTTTGGTACAACGTCATCCTGGCAATTATTTTTCAATTTCGGAGGCATAAAATTGGCAAAACCGCTCATTATTGTTGAGTCCCCAACCAAAATCAAAACCCTTAAGAAATATATCGGAAAAAAATATAATGTAGCTGCCAGTGCCGGTCATATCCGAGATCTTCCGGTCAATAACCTTGGGATTGATTTAGAAGATAATTTCAAAGCCGAATATGTTAACATCAAGGACAAATCCAAAGTTATTGCCAACTTGAAAAAGATTGCCAAGGGAGCCAAAGAAATATTTCTAGCACCTGATCCGGATCGTGAAGGTGAGGCTATTGCATTTCATATCATGGACATTCTTAAAAAAAAAGATCGTGTCTTCCATAGAGTTTTAATCCATGAATTGACTGAAAGGGGAATTAACGAGGCCCTTGAAAATACAATGGCACCGGATGCTGACAAATACGATGCCCAGCAGGCAAGACGGAAACTTGACCGCCTGGTGGGATACCAGATTTCTCCCCTTTTGTGGAAAAAAATTCAAAGGGGCCTTAGTGCGGGTCGGGTTCAATCGGTTACGGTAAAAATTATCTGTGACAGGGAACGGGAAATCAGAAAATTTATACCAGAAGAATATTGGACCATTACAGCGGACCTGCTTGCCCAGAATCCACCCTTGTTCAATGCAGCCCTGGTTAAAATCAACGATAAGAAAACCAAAATCACCAATGAAGAGCAGTCCCTTGCCATCCTGTCAGATCTTGAAAAGGCAAGCTTTGAAGTTGATCAGATTAAAAAGAAAACCGTTAAACGGAATCCATTGCCCCCCTTTATTACCAGCAAACTCCAGCAGGATGCCATTAACAGGCTCAGGTTTTCCGCTAAAAAAACAATGGTGGTGGCCCAGCAGCTCTATGAAGGAATTGAAATAGGCCTGGAAGGCCCTGAAGGTCTGATCACCTATATGCGTACCGATTCCATCCGTGTTGCCCCGGAAGCGGCCCAGGACGCCCTGGATCTTATTTCCAGGAAATATGGCAAAGAATATGCAGTAGAAACGCCCAGGTTCTTTAAAAATAAAAACAAAGTCCAGGATGCCCATGAGGCCATCCGGCCAACCTCGGTTTTTAATACCCCTGAAAAAATCAAATCTTTTTTATCCGAAGATCAGTTCAAGCTTTATGATCTTATATGGAAACGGTTTGTGGCCTCCCAGATGACCCAGGCAGAGATTGATCAAAAATCAATCCTCATCAAGGCAACGGATAAATACCTTTTCTCCGTAAGCGGGTCTACTGTAAAGTTTTCAGGTTTCATGAAATTATATGCCATCCAGGAAACCACTAAGGACAAAGATATTCAATCATTGCCCGACGTCGAGGAAGGGGCTGCCCTTACCACCCAGAAAATCAATCCCAAACAGCACTTTACAAAACCTGCCCCAAGATTTTCCGAAGCATCCCTTATAAAAGAGCTTGAAAAAAATGGTATTGGCCGACCCTCCACCTATGCATCCATCCTAGGTGTCATCCAGGACAAAGGATATGTGGACCTGGTAAAGCGATACTTTATTCCCAGTGAACTGGGATTTATTGTAAATGATCTTCTGGTGGCTTCCTTTCCATCCCTTCTGGATATTTCATTTACTGCCCAGATGGAGACCAACCTGGATGATGTGGCAGGTGGCAGTCTCAATGAGGTAGAACTTTTAACAAAGTTTTACAGCTCTTTTAAAAAGACTCTTGACGCTGCCAGTGAAGACATGGTCAGCGTGAAGGGTGTGGGAATTGAAACAGGCATAAATTGTCCTTTGTGTAAAAAACCTGTAAATATTAAAATTGGAAGGAACGGACATTTTCTTGCCTGTACAGGTTATCCTGATTGTTCTTTTACCAGCAATTATCTTCGGGATGAAAAAGGCAATATTTCCATTGTTGAAAAAATAGAAGATAATACCCCGGTCAAAGACTGCCCGAAATGTAAAAAACCCATGGTTCAAAAAGAAGGCAGATTTGGATTGTTTCTTGCCTGTACAGGATATCCAGAGTGTAAGCATACTGAGTCGGCAAGCCAGGAAAATTCCAGCAAAGATACGGGTGTAAAATGTTTTGAACCCGGGTGTACAGGTACCATTTTAGAAAAAAAATCCAAAAGAGGGAAAATTTTTTATGGGTGTTCTAAATACCCGGACTGCAATTTTGCTTCATGGGATAAGCCTGTGGACAAAAAATGTCCGGAATGTGGCTCCCCTTTTCTGGTTGAAAAAGAAACCAAAAGAGATGGAAAATTTTTCAAATGTCCAAAAAAAGGATGCCACTACAAAGAGGTACCGCCAAAAAAATCTTCCTGAAGAGTCTATAATAGAATCAATTAATCATTGACCCTTTCCACATATTCCCGGGTCCTAGTATCGATTTTGACCATTTGGCCCTGATCAATAAATGGAGGAACCTGAACTTCAAATCCGGTTTCAAGGGTGGCAGGTTTTGTACTGCCTGTTGCCGTATCTCCCTTGGCCCATGGTTCTGCAGTGACCACTTCAAGATTGATAAAGTTGGGAAGGGTAACCCCGATGGGCTGGCCATTATGCAGAAGGACCGTACAGACGGTGTTATCTTTTAATAAATCCGTGGCATCTCCCAGTTGGTCATTGGTTAAGAATATCTGTTCATAGGTTGAGGTATTCATAAAACAATAGGCATCCTTATCAGAATACAGGTATTCCATTTCCTGCTCCTCAAGATCCGCTTTTTCAAATTTGTCCCCAGATCTATAGGTTCGCTCAAACAGGTTTCCTGTGATCATGTTTTTGAGTTTGCACTTGTAAAGAGATTGTCCCTTGCCTGGTTTTTTAAACTCAAAACCGACTATAACGTAAGGATCCCCATCTATTTCAAATTTCAAACCTTTTCTCAAGTCACTGGCTAAATACATATATTACTCCTGTTTTCATTATATTATTTTAAAAAATTATTATTGCCCTAGTAAAGCATAATAATGGTTTATTAGCAAGTTCCAGAAAATAACTTGCTTTTTTACGTATATTATAGATAATATGAAGATTTGAAACGTAAAAAATTTTAGGATATAAATAATGATAATTGTTATTGATTTCGGGTCGCAATTCAACCAGTTGATTGCAAGGCGTGTCAGGGAGTGCAATGTATATTGCCAGGTGGAATCTTCTGACATTTCCATTGAAAAAATCAAGGAAATGAATCCCAGGGGCATCATTCTTTCAGGCGGTCCTTCATCCATCTATGAAATTAACAGCCCCACCATAGATAAAGCCCTTTTTGAATTAGACGTCCCAGTGCTGGGGATCTGTTATGGAATGCATTTTATGGTCCATGCCCTTGGCGGGAAAATCCAGCGGGCTGAAAAGAGGGAATATGGGTTTGCCAAGTTAATCGTAAAAGAGGAAAAACCGCTTTTTAAGGAAATGGGCACTGGTTTCCAATGCTGGATGAGCCATGGAGATTCTGCCCAGGAGCTACCCAAAGGATTTGTGGTAACTGCTTCCACGGAAAATACCAGAATTGCAGCCATTGCAAATCATGAAAAAAAATTCTACGGACTCCAGCTTCATCCGGAAGTGGAACACTCTGTAAACGGTTCTTTGATGATCAGTCATTTTCTGTTTGATGTGTGCGGATGTGAAAAAAACTGGAATATGAAATCATTTTCCGATGGCGCCATTGCCCAGATAAAAGATGCTGTTGGAAATAAAAAAGTAATAATGGGCCTTTCCGGGGGTGTGGATTCCTCTGTGGCTGCCACCTTGATCCACAGGGCTGTTGGAAAAAATCTATATTGCATTTTTGTGGACAACGGCCTTTTGCGGCATAATGAAAAAGAAAGCCTTGAACTAAGCCTCATCGCCAACCTGGACATGAACATAAAGTTTGTGGATGCCAGGGACAAATTCCTATCAGCCCTCAAAGGGGTTACAGATCCTGAAACAAAACGCAAAATCATTGGAAAACTCTTTATCGAAGTATTTGATGCAGAAGCCAAGAAGATTGAAGGAGCTGAATTTTTGGGACAGGGAACCCTGTACCCGGATATTATTGAATCAAAATCAGCCTTTGGTGGCCCCACTTCCATTATAAAATCCCATCATAATGTGGGCGGACTTCCAGAAGAAATGAACCTGAAACTTATTGAACCTTTGCAGCTTCTGTTTAAGGATGAGGTACGCAAGCTGGGACTATCCCTTGGAATCAATGAAGATCTGATCTGGAGACAGCCCTTTCCAGGCCCGGGACTTGCCATTAGGATCATGGGGGAGATTACTGAAGAAAGGCTTAGCATCCTCAGGAAAGCTGATACAATTCTTTTGGAAGAAATACGGACAGCAGGCCTATACAGAAAGCTCTGGCAGTCATTTACAGTTCTTTTGCCAGTTAAAAGCGTTGGAGTTATGGGGGATAAAAGAACCTTTGGCAACTGCATTGCCATACGAGCAGTCACCAGCAATGATGCCATGACTGCGGACTGGGCAAAACTCCCCCACGATCTATTGGGAAAAATATCCAACCGCATTATCAATGAAGTGGACAAAATAAACCGGGTCGTGTTTGACATCACTTCAAAACCGCCAGGTACCATTGAGTGGGAATAAAAAAATAAAAAACAGGATAAATACACCATGGATTCTATGAACCTGAAAGACTATAGAAGTGATCCCGCAGATCTTCCCCGGGAGGATGAAGATGGGAACCTTAAATCGTCTGATTATCACCAGGAAATCAACACCCTTAAGATTGAAAAATTATCCAACCGGGTAACCATCATTTCCGTGATCATTCCCTGCCTGATCTTTGCCATTTTATTATTTGTCTACCTTGATATGAAAGAAAGGGTTGTGGACGTGGATACAACCAAGCAGCTTCAGGTGGAAAAAATAACCAGGCAGCTTGAGGAAAAATTAAACTCTCTGGACGTCAGGATAGCCAAAAACAAGTTTGATTTCGAGCAAAACCTGCCCCAGTTGGAAAAAAAAGAGCAGGCCCTGGAAAATCAGGTTGCTAAAATGGCAGCGTCAAAGGCAGACACTAAAACCATTGATATTTCCATTGCAAAGCTTGATAAAAATATCCGGGACAATTCTGTTCAAAACAAAACAAATATAAAAACCATTGAAAAGATCAACCAGCAATTACTGGCTGCTATCAAGGAAAACAATGTTCAGTTAAAAAAAAGAACCAACCTGATTAAAAAAGAATTAACAGGTTTCCAGGACAAGTTTAATGAAAGACTGCTGGAACTTTCAGCCCATGAGGAACAGATAGGGCAGTTACGAAAAAACACCAGCCTTCTTGATAAAAAGTTCAATGGCCTGGATCAGGATAAAGCATCTGGAAAAGAGTTGAATAAAGGTTTGAACCAACTCAAGCAATCCCTGGAAAAAATTATTCAGGATCTGGATAAAAAGCTGGAACAGCAAATCTCTGGAATAATGGATGCCAAAAAGAAATCTTTATCAGCTACTTTGCCTCCCACCAAGGTTCCGGTAAAAAAAATTGAAAAAAAAGAGACCCCGTCAATCAAACCAGAGCCTGAAATCGATATATCAGACAGCATTTCAGAAGAAACCCTGAATCAATAGAAACGTAAACAGATAAAGGACAATGTGGTCCCTTTTGAATCCTTCATTCTTCCCCATGGGCGCCTTTTTCCTTGGAAAACGCCTTGAAACCTTGAAAGAATTAGGGTATACTTTAGTCATGCCATGGGTAGATAATCAAAAAGGAACAAACATGTCCAAACAATATCCTGAATGCCCTCTCTATAATCACGCCACCTGTAAAGAACTACACAACCCCAAATTATGTGCCATTATACGCGAAGATAAGACCTGTTTGAAAAAACAACAAAAACCGAAGAAAGAACTCCTTGATGAGTCTGATTAAGTTGCTAACGAACCAATAGCCTGTCCCCGGGGTGAATTAATTTTTTAAATGAAAACTTATTTAACCGCAACAAAGAAGGTAATGTCATATTATAGTGTTGGGCGATTCCGGTAAGACTTTCTCCGGGCTGGACCACATGAAATTTTGTCTTATACCTTTTTTGTCTTATATCATACAAGTTTGATAACCTTTTCTTAAATCCCTTTTCTTTTCCCTCTGGAACCAATATAGTCCTTCTGCCTGAATCAAGATAATATCCTTTAATTTCAGGATTCATATCTTTGATGGTTTTAAAAGAAATCCCTGCAGCCTGGGCAATCAGCACCAGGGAAATATCCTCATCCAGGTTAAAATTAATTTTTGAGAACTGCAGAGCTGGATATAATTCTGATGGATGTAAAAAGAATCCGTATTTTTCGGGGCTTTCCAGAATCAGTTTGGCTGCTATTATTTTAAACACATACCTTTGGGTCTCCAAAGGAAGGTACAGGGAAAAATAGTCTTTATTTTCCTGGGCTTCGATTTCCGTATGCAATCCAAATTCTCCCATATTATAGGCAGAAAGGGCAAGCAGATATGAATCAAATTCTGTGTTTAATTTTTTAAAATATTTGCAGGCAGCCAGGGTGGACTTGAAAATATTTTTCCGCTCATCAATATTTGTATCAATTCTTAAACCATACCGTTTGCCTGTACTTTTTAAAAACTGCCAATATCCCACTGCCCCTTTTGAAGAATTGCTGTGGGGCCGTAAGGCGCTTTCAATGACAGGAACATATTTTAAATCCAGGGGCAGGTTTTCCTGGGTAAGAATTTTTTCAATTTCAGGAAAATACATGGCAGAACGCTTAATCCATAATATGACCTGGGGCCTGTTCCATAAAGCCAGCAGCATCTCCTTTTCAAGTCTCTGCCTTACCTGGGGAAAATCATGGGGGATCCTGATATTACAAAGCCTGATTTCCTTGGAAAACCGGATACTGTCCATCAAAGGAGGTGTCTGGTTGATATGGGAAGTTGCATCTCCAGCCTCTTTGCATAATCCCGTTGTTACCAAAGATATAACCAGTAGTGGCACCAGGAAAGAAAATAAAAAAAAATTCAGCCTGATCATACACTCTCCCAAGTTACTTAAATGTTTCAATGACAGGCAATCATGACAAAATTATCTTCCAAAGTCAACGAAGGAGCCATGCCAATAGGAGTTATAGTCGCTTGAAAATAAGCCTTGACATGGAAGTGGATTCCTTGAAAATTCTCTTCTTGGAGTCTATGTCATTGCAAACAATGAATGGATATTATGGTAAAATTTAATCCATCCTGTGCTTGACTTGGATACTGAAAATATATTACCATAAATCAAATTATGAATCGTATTCAATCCCTGAAATAAATTATTCCATGACTATTTATATATGAACTTTGCTTGAAACCCATATAGAACAATTATAACCCTCCCAGGAGAAAGGCATTATGAGTGATTTTTTAAGAAACCTGAGAAGCTCTCACAAGAAGGATTCACCCCATTCCAGGAAAAACCTTGGTGGTCACTATTATCCCCAGACTGACCGGCGGATTCTCAATGACAGAAGGACTGCCGAGAATTTGGATGACATGGAAAACCTGGCCCGGCAGTTGGGACTACCCCTGGTTCTGGAAAAAACCACCACATTGATCCAACAGCTTGAAAAACTGACTGCTTCCAACGAATTGCTGGCAGAAGCTAAAATCCAGCAATATAATGCCGTTACACTATTTTTCAATAATCTGAACAAAATGATATCAGAAAATTCCAGCCCTGAAATACAAGGGGGCAAGAGCATGAAAGCCTTTACCAGCTATGCAAAAGGAACCCATTACACCAAAGACGATATTTTGTCCATTATCCAGGAAATGCGAAAACAGGGGGCAACCTTTTCCATGATTGCAGATTCTTTAAAAGAAAAGGGCATACCAACCTTCTCCGGGAGAGGAGAATGGCATGCCCAGACAATCCATAGACTCTGTAAATAAAACTCTGTAAATAAGACTCTAAAATAGACTTATTTAACTTTCATTCCCTTAATAATGACTTTAAATGCGGTTTTCAAAGTGGACCTTACAAAGTCCTTTTGATCATTTAACAGACGTTTGGAATCCACCCAGAGTACAATTCCGGCATAGGAAGCCCAGAGGACATCAGCCAGGGCCACTGGATGTTCATCAATAAAAATACCCTTTTCAATTCCTTCCCTTACCACGTCAATGATTGCACCATGGGCCTGGGAAGAATATTTTTTCAACTGCTGCATAACCTCATCTGAAAGGTTGTGCAGGGTTTCTCCAGACTGAAGATGAAATAAATTGATCAAAATATTGGAATCATAATCGTATACATCAATAAAGACATCACGAAATCTCTGAATTTTTTCTTCAACAGAGATGTCCTGATCCACTACTTTTTGGATTTCAACTCCCAGATGTTTCAATATATTAATGGATAAGGAAGTATGAAGCTCTTCCTTATTTTTAAAGTACAAATACAGGGTGCCCGGGCTCAGCTCTGCCCTGGAAGCTATTTCCTCCATTGTTGCGCTGTTAAATCCCTTTATGGAAAACACCTTGCGTGCTGCATGGATAATCTCTTCTTTTCTTCTTTCTTTCTCCCGTTGTTTACGTTCATATATACCCATTTCTACCTCTTTATTTTTTGAATATACTTCATAAACTGTATAATCACCTCGCATAAATACAAAAATCCAGGAAAAATCGCAAGAAAAAGATAAAAAAAACTGAAATTTAATCATAATTATGATTTTCTCTTTAATTTTTTTTCTCTTTTGTATTCACATTAATCATTTTTTTTACTATCATATCCAGTAAAAACAAGGGAGAACTATATTATGCCAAAATCAATTTACTGGGCTGACAGCTATGTTGAGAAACTCTCAACTGCAAAAGATGCGTTGGTTCACATTCGACCGGGCCAGAGGGTTTTTGTTGGCTCCTCCTGCGGCGAACCCCAACACCTGATCAATGAACTTTCCGAACTATCTGACCGGTTTACAGACCTTGAAATCGTCCGACTTCTATGCATCGAAAGCGGCCCTTTAACCCTGATTGCGAATCGCTCCCACTCCCAGCAATTTAATATAAGGTCATTTTATCTGGGGGCTGGATCGCCAAAAGCAATCAATAGAAATCAGCGATTTATCACACCCATTAATCTTTCCCAGATCCCTCGATTGTTTAAATCAGGGCTCATGCCCCTGAATGTTGCCTTGATCCAGGCCTCACCACCCGATGATTTCGGATGGATGAGCCTTGGGGTGTCCGTGGATATCACGCTTGCCGCCTGTGAAACAGCAGACATTGTTATCTGCCAGGTCAACGAGAATATGCCCCGGGTATTGGGAAGAAGTTTTATCCATGTCAATGACGTGGACTATATTGTTGAACACGAAGAAGATATTCTCACCATCAAACCCCTGCCTGAAATGGAGACTGCCAACAAAATTGCCAAGCACATTTCCAGGCTCATTAACGACGGGTCAACTATCCAGACAAGCCTGGGTATTACCAATGAAGCAACCATGGTCTGCCTGGGTGAAAAAAATGATCTGGGGATTCATTCACAATATCTTTCCGACAGCATCATGCAACTTTTCGCTATCGGGGTTGTCACCAACAAAAAAAAGGGATTTAATAATGGAAAACTTGTGGCAGGCAGTGCTGTGGGTTCCAACCTGCTCTATGAATTTATTGATGACAATCCCTCCATAGAATTCCACCCATCAGACTATATAAATAACCCGTCCATCATTGCCCGGCACAATTCCATGGTTTCGCTGAACACAATTCTGACCATCGATCTTACGGGCCAGGTTGCAGCGGATGCCCTTCCCTATAACAATTATACAGGAATCAACGGTCTTCTGGATTTTACGAGGGGTGCTGCCATGTCTGAAAACGGCAAGTCTATTTTTATGCTTACGTCTACCTCTGACAATGGCAAGCAAAGCCGTATTATCCCCAGCCTGTCTGATATTCCTGTGGTGGTGCCCAGGGGAGATGTCCAGTTTGTGGCCACGGAGTATGGAGTTGTTAACCTGTTTGGAAAAACATTGCAGGAAAGAGCCATTGCCCTTATCAGCATAGCCCATCCTGATTTCAGGGATGAGTTGTTTTCCAAAGCCAAAGAACTTGACTTGATTGATGTGAACCGCAAATTCAAGCAGGCAATCAAGGGGGTATACCCTGTTCAATATGAACAAACCATCGTGATAAAAGAAATCCCCATCACATTCCGACCTGCCAAGCCAATTGATGGGAGGGGTGTCCAGGAGCATTATTATACAATGAACCGGGGGGATATTGTCTCCCGTTTTTTCCATGAAAAGAAAAGCTTTGTCCATGACCAGATTGAAACCACCTATGAAATAGACTATGTCAATGACCTGACCATCGTGGCCACCATTGGAGAATTGGGTTTTGAAAAAATCATTGCCGTGGGCGAATACTTCAGGAATACCATTATAAACATGGCAGAAATTGCCTTTTCCGTATCAAGGGAATACCAGGGCATGGGCATTGCACAGATTCTCCAGGAAAAGCTTGCAGATGCTGCCAAAGACAACGGCATCAAAGGACTGGTCGCCTATACTTCCCCCCAGAACAAAGGAATGATCCGACTCTTTAACAAGCTGCCCTATAGTATCAAATCTGAAAAAGATGATGACATGATTATCCTAAACTGTATTTTTTCAGAACCAATTGAAAAAAAGAGAGATGCCAAAAATACAGATGTCTCCATGGAATATCCATCAGAATCCGAAATGTAAAAAAAGACAAGGGAGTGACGACAATCGTCGGCACTCCCTTGTTTAGTAAACTGAAATTTATTTTCTTTTTAATAATGCAATAGATTCAATGTGATAGGTATGGGGGAACATGTCCACAGGGGTAATTTCAAGTATTTCATATTGATCTGAAAGCATTTCAAGATCCCGGGCCAGGGTGGCAGGATTACAGGACACATAGACAATTTTTCCAGGATGGATGGAAAGCACTTGAGCTACCACATCCTTGTGCATGCCCACCCGGGGGGGGTCAATAATAATTACCTCGGGTTTCTGGGCCAGTTTCGGAAGTACTTTTCGGATATCCCCTTCAAGGAATTCGCAGTTTTCAATATTGTTTAATTCAGCATTCTTTCTTGCATCAATGACCGCAGACCTGACAATTTCTATACCATAGACCATTTTGGCATCACTGGACAGCCAGATGGGAATGGTACCGGTACCAGAATAAAGATCCAGGACTATTTCCCTGCCTGTCAGGCCTGCATATTCAGCCACCTTGGCATAGAGTTTTTCACAGGACCTTGTATTGGTTTGAAAAAATGAATTGGCAGATATCTTGAAAAGAAAATCTCCAAGCTTTTCCACAATATGGTCCTCACCGTAAATCAGAATCTCTTCTTTTCCCAAAGACACCCCGGATTTTGAATCCGTTACATTATTAACAATGGATTGAATTTCAGGATATTTTTTGGCCAGAATATTTCCCAGTTCCGATATCACTTCAAGTTTCTTATCAGTGGTCACAATATTAACCATCCAATGGTCATGGGCCACTGAATGACGCAACATCAAAAACCGCCAGAACCCTTCATGGTTCCTGAGGTGATAGGCAGACAACCCAGACTCCTTGATAAAAGTTCTGACATCATCAAGGATCTGATTTCCCAATGCCGGCATTATCTCACATTGCTTGATATCTATGACCTTGTCAAAGGTACCTGGAACATGCAAGCCAATACCAAAATCCTTTTTAATGGTCTCATCCTCAAGTTCTTCAGGCAAGAGCCAGCGCTGGGAAGAGCAGGAAAATTCCATCTTGTTTCGATATCCAAAGATTGGATCAGAAGGGATTACATCCAAAACAGGCACATCCTTGATCCTGCCGATGTGTTCAATGGATTCCATGACATGTCTTTTTTTGTACTCAAGCTGAAGTCCATAGGAAAGCTCCTGCCATTTGCATCCGCCGCAAAAATTGCAATATCGACATCTTCCCTGTTCTCTAAGATCAGAGGGTTTTAAAATTTTTATCAATTTACCTTCTGCCCAGGATTTTTTCTTTTTTGTGATTTTTACAAAAGCTATATCACCGGGCACACATCCATCGATAAAAACGGGAAATCCATCCGGCTTTGCAAGCCCTTTTCCCCCAAAGGCCAGGTCAATAATCTCAAGGTCATAGGTTTTTCTTTTCTTTATTGCCATTTTCTTTCAATCTTTTTATTATTTTAAATTATTGGGAGCCCTTACATCTTGGGAGCCCTTTGATTGCAGGAATCTGATAAATTTCTGGTTTCAGAACTTGATAATATACGGGTTTACTGGCATAAAGACAACCATGAAAACCATTTCACAAAAAATTGACTTCCAGGTGGACGGGCTTCTCATCAAAGGAGAACTTCATTGTCCTGATCGTGAAAACCCCCCTCTGGTGGTGGGATCACACGGTCTTGAAGGCAGTAAATCCTCTGCCAAACAAATGGTTTTATCCCGTCTGCTGCCAAAAAATGGAATCGCATTTTTCCGGTTTGACCATAGGGGCTGCGGCCAGAGCCAGGGAAATTTTCTAACCGACACCTCCCTTGAAAAAAGAACCCATGACTATATGGGTGCAATCCAGTATATTCTGGACCTCAACCTTACTTCCAGAAACCTGGGGCTCTTTGGCTCCAGCATGGGCGGAGCCACCTGTATCAATGCTTGGGAATCCATTGAATCCCTTGACCTAAAACTTTGCGGTGGTATATTTTGTTCAGCCCCGGCTCAAAGCCGGACCATAGAAAATATTCCCGTGGAAGCCAATGGAAAGCGCCCTGCACTTCCCCTCAGCTTTTTTAAAAAAAATCTGCTATTTAATCTCCTGGACAAAGCAAGGATTCTTCATCATGTGATGATTTTCCATGGAGATGCAGATTCTGTGGTACCGGTATCCAATGCCCATGATATTTACTCTTACATGCAATTTCCCAAAAAAAAGATCATCCACAGGGGTGGGGACCATCAAATGACATCAAAAAGGCATCAGGCAGAATTTACCCAGGAAGCTTTAAAATGGTTTCTTGATATTTTTGAAGAACATCTTTAAACTTCAATGAAATAAAGGCATTTCAATACCGGCGAAATAAGGTCTAGTGGTCAATCAACTGCCTTCTCAGCAATTCCAGGGCAACGGCTGCAAACATCTCTTTGTTTTTTGCCCGGTTCCCAAAACTGAAGGTATATTGTCTGGTTTTTTCAAAACCAGGCCCAACAATCCCTATACAAACAGTTCCCACTGGTTTATCCTCAGTCCCGCCTCCAGGCCCTGCAATTCCAGTGGTGGAAATTGCCCAGTCAGCCTTACCCGCATTCTTTGCACCTCTTGCCATTTCAAGGGCTGTTTGTTCGTGAACTGCACCATAGGTTTCAAGGGTTTTTATATCCACACCCAGAATATTTACCTTGGCTTGGTTTGAATAGGTAATTGCGGAAAAGAAAAAATAATCTGAACTGCCTGGTACATCGGTCACAAAATTTGAAATCAAACCGCCTGTGCATGATTCGGCAATGGCGAGGGTATGTTTTTTTTGTCTTAAAATTTTCCCCACTTCTTCTTGAAGATTTTTGCCTGTAAGGGAAATCACCTTGTTTTCAAGGCGCTGAACAACCCATTCCTTTGCTTCCTGCATCTGTTCCCCCATGTTTTCACTATGGCCATCCCCTAAGGGGAAAACTATCTTTACCTCAATCAAGGAAAACTTTGCCCTGAAACCCAGGCGCATGCCTGGAAATTTAATTTCAAAACCTTTGAGCAGGGACCCCACCCTGGATTCGGGCAGCCCGAAAACCGTGAGGCGTTCAATGGGAATTTCATGGGTAAAGCCATGGATTTCCATAACCCTGGGCCGTACCTGATCCTCAAACATGGCCTTCATTTCAGAAGGCACCCCAGGCATAAAAAAGAAATCACAGTGATCAATGGATATGAAAAAACCAGGGGCTGTGCCCTGGTCATTGATCAAGACCCCTGCGGATTCTGGAAGCATAGCCTGTTTTCTGTTGTCCCTTGTGACCTCAAATCCTCTTTTTGCAAAATAGATTTCCATGGAGGCAAGGGCTTTTGGGTTCAACAATAATTTTTCTTCAACAGCATTGGCGCAGGCAAGGGCGGTGATATCATCCTGGGTGGGCCCCAGCCCCCCTGTGACAAGGCAGATATCGGCTCGCTGTGCAATTTCTTTAAGAGTAAGGCTAATATCTGTTACCTCATCTCCAACAGCTGTGATTTGCCGGACCAGGACACCCATCTCCTTTAATTTTTCACACAAAAAACGACTATTTGTATCCAGAATATCGCCCAAAAGGACTTCATCACCGGTGGATAAAATTTCTGCAATCATTTTTCCTTCTCCAGATTATTAAAAAACATGGCATGGTTAGATGAAAAAAAAGCTGGATTTTTCCTGAATTTTGACCCAATGGCCAATTGTTTTTTAAATTCTTTGTCTAAAAAATTTTTCACCTTTCTCCGGTCCCAGCCATTGGGATGGACAAAATTCATATAAAGGGAAAGATCCCCATGATAAAATTCACTGGTGTCCAGGTCATCTGCATCTTCACTGAATTTTGGCAGATTGAATACAGCCAGGTTCAAATAATCGATATTGTCCTGGTGAACTTTTATATAATCAAGGGTTTTACGAGCTGCTGCTTCATCTTCAAAACTGGTACCAAATAAAAGATAAACAAAGGTCAGGATTTCAGCATTTTTAAGATTTTCCAAAATTGTAGAAACCATATCAAGGTCTGTGCCCTTGCCCATCTTATCCAAAACATTCTGGTCCCCGGATTCAAGGCCAAGCTTAAGCATTTCGCATCCACTCTTTTTCAGGTCATAGCAAAAATCCGGGTTTAAAAAATCTTTTTCAAACCTCACAAATCCATACCATTTAAACCCAGGCTGGGTTTTGGATAAGGCCTTTAAACAAGCCGGTGTAATCGCATTGTCAATAAAATGAACATAGTCTGGATGATAATCCTTATTCATTTGCTTTAAATCTTCAATAATCCTGGCGGCCCGCTGGGTAGCATAGGGACGAGTTTCAGCTTTTTCAGGACAGAAACGGCATTTGCTCCAATAGCAGCCAATGGATGCCCTGAAGGGAAGGATGGTGCCTGGAGCCAGGTATGAATGATTTTTTGCAAATCCATAATCCGGTATATAATGTTTTTTAGTGGTGCCTGGAACCCCTAAAAGTTCCAGCAGGGGTTGCTCTCCCTCCCCTTTGATCATCACGTGAATGAGTTTTGAAAAGGGATTATCAGATATATCACCAAAACCAGGCCGACTCATCCAGGATGAAACCAATCCACCGCCCATGACCAGTTTTTTATCCCTGAAATTATCCCTTATCCAGCCTGCCAGGGCAAAACTGATAAGAGCCTGGTTCAGATAGCAAAGAGAAATTCCCACATATTCAAAATTTGATGCCAGAATCAGGGGTCGAATATTTTTTTCAAAAAAAGAATAAAAAGGGTTTTCCCTATATGTAGCCGCACTTTTTAATAGATCCCTGCTATCAACTGAGGAAAGCTTATTATCAGAATAATCGCTGAGGCTGATCCTGAATCTGGTTTGATCCACTGATATGGACAAAAGTCTGTTCAGGTCATAGACCCTCTGGTGATAACGGTCCACATTGGTATACAATTTTTGGGTTTTCAAATCAGATAAAATAGTATCCCGATTTTTCAAGGCCCTCGCAGACCATGAGTCTTTTGCATCAAGGTCCGATTGAATCAAGTACATCAATCCCTGGATACTGGCATCATAAACCGTACAGGGAAATCCATGGGACTTTAAAGCAGATGACAACAACGCTACCCCGGCCGGTGGTTCACAGGGTTTTGCAACCGGGGGGAAAATTAAAAGCATAAATGATCCATCTCTATTTTATCCTTCTCTCATTCTTAAATTTTGCCTTGTACTTATCATATCTATTTCAAATCCACACCCGATATTTTACCTGGTATTTTTTTGTTTCTATCAACAGAATCGTTCATATTGACAAGTAATAGCAAATCATTTACATAAGCCCTCACGATTCAAATGGAATAAAATGGAGGCAAATAAATGCAGGTTGCGCTTATTGATAACTATGATTCTTTTACCTTCAATCTTGTCCACTATCTTCTCCACGCAGGGGTTGAGGTGGAGGTTTTCAGAAATGACCAAATTTCTCTGGAAGAACTTGAGGAACTGAGCCCCAAAGCCATTGTAATTTCACCCGGGCCGGGAAGACCGGAAAATGCAGGAATTTCCCTGGATGTGGTCAAACATCTGTCCGGCAAAATCCCCATTTTAGGGGTATGTCTCGGCCATCAGGTAATCGCCCAGAATTTTGGCGGGACCATCATCCATGCCAGAGAAATAATGCACGGAAAGACCTCCATGGTCTTTTCAGATGGGGAACATATTTTTTCAGGCATAAAAAAACCCTTTTCCGTTATGCGCTACCATTCATTGGCTGTCCAGGAAAAGGACCTGCCCCATTGCCTTTTGGTAACTGCCAGAACCGATGACGGAGAAATCATGGGCCTCCGTCACAAAAACCACCCCACCCAGGGAGTTCAATTCCATCCGGAATCCTTTATGACAATTGTTGGCAAACAACTTATCCAAAACTTTATCAAAGGGATATGAAATAACATTTACAGCTATTCATCTGGCCAGATCTATTATCTGACCATGATATTGGTCCCCGGATAAATCTTGGCAGTGGTTGACAATTTGTTGAGTTTTCTCAAATCAGCTACACTGGTTTTATATTTTTGCGAAATACCCCAGAGAGTTTCTCCTTTTTTGACAGTATGAAAAATAGGTGCTTTTTTCTCGGATGTAACATTCGGTTTTTTTAAAGCGGTCTTTACCTGACTTTTTCCAGAGGATTTAGCAGATGTTGTGGCCTTTTTCACCTGGGTTCGGGAAGTATTTTTTTTCTTAAGTGCAGAAATTTCTTGTTCCAGTTTTCCCATTCTTTCAATAAGAGAATCAAATTTGACGGAAACAGAGGCTTCAAGGCGGGAAACCTTCTGCTGAACCGGTGCCAATTCAGTGGTTGATATTGCTGTGGAAGAAATAAAATCCTTCATATCCCCTGTCTGAAACTTTTCCAGAGCCTTTTCTATAGCCCCGATTCGTTTTTCAAGACTTCCGAAAGACCCGTTCCCAGACAAAGAAGGCAAATTTTTTGTCTGGGAATCAGAAGACCTGAAAAAGAAAAAAAAGACAATAATCGTAACAACCAAAGCGCCAGCTATGATGAGGGTAAATTCATTCTTTTTTAACAAAGATCCGCCCAAGCCCATAGATACAGGATCTTTATGTTTCTTTTTTTGGTTGGTATTGGTTTGTGTGGTGGCTATTTTTGACACCGATTTATCCTTTGATTTCATTCTGCAACTCCTGTCTTAATAATTAACACCTGGTTATTCATACCATCTGGGCATAATTTTTCAACCAATTACCATAAAATAATATATGAATTTGAGTATTGAACACTGGCTTTATAATATGATAGAGTTGTTGAATATAAACCCGGCGACAATTGAATCAGGATATTTTTATGAGACAGCTTTTAAGATTTCAGCTACTTCCGTTTATTTTTATGGGTTTTGTATTGGTTTTTTTCCATGCAAAACAATGTCCTGCCCAGGAAATATATACAAATAAGCTGGGCATGCAATTTGTTCTAATACCTGCTGGTAATTTTATCATGGGCAGCCCTGAATCGGAAAAAGGACGGCAGTGGAATGAAACCCAGCATAAAGTTATAATCTCAAAAAGCTTTTATATTGGAGAAACAGAGGTCACCCAAGGACAGTGGAACAGGCTGGTTTCACCCAACCCATCCGAATTTAAACAAGGGAATAAATACCCAGTGGACTCTGTGTCATGGGATGAGGCCATGCAATTTATTTCCTTTTTAAACAAATGGGAAGGGACCAACAGATACCGTCTGCCCACGGAAGCGGAATGGGAATATGCCTGCCGTGCGGGCAGCACCACAGCATTTTCCAGGGGCCCAATCACTCTCCCTGATTTCTCCTGCAATGAACCGGAACCAGCCCTGGTTGATACAGCCTGGTATTGTTATAATTCAGGACTGCAAAATCCCAGGCGGAATTTTAAGCCCCATCCTGTCAAAACAAGGAGACCCAATAAATGGGGTCTTTATGATATGCATGGGAATGTACAGGAATGGGTTCTGGATGTCTGCAAATGGCGTAATATATGGAAATCAAGGGTAGGAGTGATCACGGATACGTATCAGGATGGTATTGTTGATCCACTGGGTAAAAAAGGAAACCACAGGATCATCCGGGGTGGTGGCTGGTACCAGCATGGCAAATATCAGAGAGCTGCCTATCGCAGCTATTATAAACCAATTGCCAAAAGAAACAGCCTGGGCTTTCGTATTGTAAGAATGAAATAGGTCGTTTATCCAGCTACAATCGTTTTTTTACTCTCCTAAAAGCACACAATCTTTTGTTCAATACCATGAGCATCAACCATTGTTCCAGAAGCTGCTCGATTTTTTTTTCAGGTATGGAATCAAGTGATTGTTCCCGGGGTTGAGGGGTTTGTTTCAGAGAATGGTCAGGTTTTTCTGCCTGATTTTGAATTGCCAGTTCCATACGATGTACAGCAGCCTTTAATTCATTCTCCCTTGCTGGATCTTTTTTTTCCATGGTCTGATACATTTCAAGTGCTTCTCGAAAATACCCCTGACTTTCATAAATACCTGCAAGTTCAAAAGTATTAAAATTCTGATTCATGTCTTATTTCCCTTTTTTCTAATTTCCCTTATCTTTATTCTTATCCTTAAAAATCAGCTCCCCTGGCTCTGCCATCTCGTGTTCATGTTTGGCCAGATGTTTGATATAATTGATATCATGTTTCAAACTTTTAATTTCTTTTTCAATTTTTTGATTTTCCTTTTCCGCCTGAACCGATTGGAAAGCAACAACTGCTTCCTTTCTCTTGAGTTTATTATAGTCAATGATCCCGTTCTTTGAAAAAAAAATCATTAACACCAACACAAAAACCAGCAATATGCCGGAATAAAAACATGTTCTTTCAAATAAGGTCATGGAGGTTTACTTTTTTTTCAATATCTGTTTTATAATTGTTATTTCAGGACTTGTCATGAGAATACTTGTCAATGAGAAAAAGAGTATACCCAAAAAGATGCAGGTAAATATCCCAGCCCCAAGTCCCAATTTGCCATATTCTTCCGTTACCAGCAAGCTAGCGGTCCATCGCACAAAGAAAAACATTATAACAGATAAAAAAACCGATCTGCAAGCAGAAACAACCAGGCTGGTTCCAAAAAGCTTACCAGGTGTATTCATGAATAAAAACACAAAGCCTGCCATTGAAGCCAGTGAAACTGACAAGGCAATTCCCCTGAACCCCATGGAGTCCTTTAAAAACCAGCAAAGAGCGACATTTATGCCAATGGAAATCAATCCTGCAAAAAAGGGAGTCCGGATACTGGACAATGAATAATGGAGGGTCACGAAAAGCCTGGTCCCTGTATAGGCCCACAAGCCAAGCACAAGATAAAAAAGGCTATCTGCCGTGTGTTTTACAGCCAATGGATCAAAGGCACCCTGTTTGAACAAAAAAGAGACAATGGGCCCATCAAGGGCCATAAGTCCGGCCATGGCAGGAATGGTTACAAAAAAAACAAGCCTGGCTCCATTACCAAACAAGGTTGCTATTTCATCCAATTTTCCAAAGGCTGCCTTCCTGGAAAGGGATGGCAGAAAAACCGTTGAAAAGGATACGGCAAACAAAGCCAGGGGAAATTGTACCAGTCTGTCTGCATAATAGAGGAAAGAGACACTGCCCTGGGTGAGCATGGAAGCAAAAAAACCTGCAATCATAATATTAATGGAATAGGATGCAGCGCCTATCATACTGGGGATCATTGTTTTCCCCACCCTTACAATTCCGGGATGAAGCAATGTAAAACAGGAAAAATCAACCATTTTATGCTGGAATATAAAGGGTATTTGCAGAGCTAATTGAGCAATCCCGCCAATGGTAATCCCCAGAGCAAGACCAAGGACATGGGTATCAAAAAAAGATGCCATAAAATACATTGACAAGATTATAGAAAGATTCAGGACTATGGGTGTGGCAGCCGGGATACTGAAATTGCCCAGGGAATTCAGCACGCCCATGCAAAGGGCAATGAGTAAAATGATAAAAAGATAGGGCATCATTATTTTTAAAAGGACAAGGGTGAGGCCATGGACATAGCTGCCTGTCATAAATCCCGGTGCCAGGAACCTTACCAGTACTGGCGCCAGAAAAATTCCTGTTGTTACCAGGAAAACACCTGCAATTGAAAGGATGAAGAATCCAGATAAAAACATGGCAATGGCCTGATCCCTTTCTCCCCTTTCAATATATCGAGAAAAAATCGGAACAAATGAAATGCTCAAAATGCCGTCGGAAAACATTTTTCTCAATAGGTCAAATGGCCTAAAAGCAATAAAAAAAGCATCACTCTGGGGGGATATACCGAAAACCATGGCAATAAAAGCATCCCTCAACACCCCTAAAATACGGCTGGCAAGGGTTAAGATGCTCACAGAGGCTGCGTTTTGAAAATCCTTTCTCACAAGTTTTCCTTGACAAAATTCAACAATACATATATGTTGTCGTTTTTGAAATATGGCTTACTTTTATATTTAATACACTAACATAAGGAGCTAGACCAAGTTGGCTAACCATAAATCTGCAAAGAAACGAGCAAAACAGAGTCAGGTAAGACGGCTTAGAAACAAATCTGTAAAAACCACCCTTAAGAACCTGGATAAAAGGGTACACGCCGCCAAGGAAGCTGGTGACAATACTGATGAGTTGATGAAACAAACACAGTCCGCAATACACAAGGCCGCAAAAAAAGGCGTTCTTCATAAAAAAACTGCTTCCAGAAAGATTTCAAGACTTTTTAAACTCGTGAATTCTTAAACCACGGTTTTTTGTCCTTGCCGGTTCAAATATAGTAAGACAGGACTTACCTCTCCAGTTGTACAAAAGCAGTACAGACCTTTTGTACAAAGAAGTCGTGTAAATCCTGTCTTTATTATTTACTTCATTAAAAATTGGTCATCATCTGACTGACAACACGTTCTGCAGTCCTTTGAGCTATTTCATCAACAGCTCCACGTTTGTTGATTTCATCATTTATTTTATCTTCAGCAACCGTATAATCCTCTTTGGATGAAAAATTTTTCACAGACCAGAGGACCTTTCCATCCCTGTCAACCAGTTGCACATCCACCATGGCAGTCACCCGCCGTTCCACAACCGCTTCGACAGAGGTCCTGGAAAGAGTGGAAAATGTAATGGAATTTACCACTCCTGTAATCCTAGGGCTTGCTTTGGCCGAGTCCACCACATTTGTATTTGTTTTCTCCAAAATCTCCCGGATAAATTCATTGGTAAAACTCATACCAGCTCTGGTTTCTGAACTTTTGTTCTTAAAAACCTCCACTGCCACACGGGTCACACCCTCATTGACGTACCCACTGCCCTCAAATCGATAGCCGCAGCCTGCTGCAATGGAAATCAGTCCAGCCATTATAGCTACAATGATAAAAAATCGAATATATTTCATATTACACCACAATATTGACAAGGGTTTGTTTTTTCTGGATCACAATAATTTTTTTCACAGGTTTTTCCTGTAAATACTTTTTTATTTTTTCATCTGAAAGAGCTATTTCCTTGATTCCTGCTTCATCCACACCAGACTTGATAGAAAATTTTGATCTAAGCTTCCCATTCACCTGTACCACAACGAGAACCTCGTCCGTCTCAAGAGAATCCTTCCGATATTCAGGCCAGGAATATTCCAGAATTGAGCCTTTTTTCCCCATTTTTTCAAATAATTCCTCACTGAAATGTGGAATTATGGGGCTTAACAGCAGAAGGATATTTTCAAGGCAGAACAGAAAAACTGATTCCATCTCCTTGTCAGCCTTGTCAATATCCACACCATACATGACATTAACAAGCTCCATTACAGCTGAAATTGCCGTGTTGAAATGAAAACTCTTATCAATATCGTCGGTCACCTTTTTAATGGTCTGGTTGGCCTTGATATACAGGTCTTTGGTTCCCTGGGATCTAAGATCCGACGCAGGTCCTTTAAATGGGACCACAGCGCCAGTATCAATCTTGTCCATACACTCAATGGCCAGGCGCCAGACCCTGTTGACAAACCGATAACTGCCTTCAACCCCGTCCTCGCTCCATTCAAGATCCCGTTCAGGAGGAGCCGCAAACAGACAAAATAACCGGGTCACATCTGCACCGTATTTTTCAAGAAGCTCATTGGGATCAACAACATTTTTCTTGGATTTGGACATCTTGATTACACGTCCGACATCCACCTTACTGCCGCATTTGGTGCAGGCAAAAGTTTCATCCTTTTCTTTTCTGGCCTCTTCGGGAAACAAAAATCCATGTTCGGGACAGGTCATGGTTTCCTTGCAGACCATACCCTGGGTAAGCAATCTGGTAAAAGGCTCTTTAAAGTCAATGAGACCAAGGGTGTTGAGAACCCGCATAAAATACCTTGAGTACAATAAATGAAGAACGGCATGTTCCACCCCGCCGATATATTGATCCACCGGAGCCCAGTATTGAACTGCCTTGGGATCAAACATGGCGTTTTCATACCGGGGAGAGCAATACCGCAGATAATACCAGGAAGATTCCACAAATGTATCCATGGTATCTGTATCCCGTCTGGCATCTTCCCTGCCACAGGAAGGACAGGTCACCTTTGCAAAATAATCCAGCCCCGGAAGGGGGGAACCCCCTTTTTCCAACAGGTTGGCATCTTCAGGTAGCCTTATGGGAAGATCTTCTTCAGGAACCGGCACCACACCACAGGACGGGCAATGAATCACGGGTATGGGTGTACCCCAATACCGCTGCCTTGAAATCCCCCAGTCCCTGAGTCGATAAGAAATGGCTTTCTTTCCCCTGCCCTCCTGTTCCAGCCAGTCGGTAATAACCTCCATGGCTTCTTTGCTGTCCATTCCATTAAAACGGCCCGAGTTGACCATTACCCCACCACCCGCATAGGCTTCGGTCATGGTGGCAGGATCCAGCGCTTCTGACTCGGGCTGAACCACTACCCTGATGTCAAGATTATATTTCCGGGCAAAATCAAAATCCCTCTGGTCTCCCGCAGGCACTGACATGATGGCGCCGGTTCCATACCCCATTAAAACAAAATTAGCCGTGTATATGGGAATTTTTTCACCCGTAGCAGGATTGATGCAATGGGTGCCTATGAACACCCCTTCTTTTTCATATTTTTCAACGCCGTCGGCAGATCGTTCCTGATTGGAAACTTTCTCAACAAAGGCAGCAACGTCTTCTTCCTGAACACTTCCCTTTGATAATGTTTCCACCAGGGGATGTTCCGGGGCCAGACACATGAAGGTTGCCCCGAACACCGTGTCCGGTCTTGTGGTAAAAACCACTATGTCTTCATCCGTACCGTCAATCCTAAATTTCAATTCAGACCCTATGCTTTTTCCGATCCAGTTCTTCTGCATAACCGTAACCTTATCCGGCCATCCGGGAAGCTGGTCACAATGAACCAGAAGGTCTTCTGCATAATCGGTGATCTTAAAAAACCACTGCCATAGTTTTTTCTGCTGAACTACCCTGGAACACCGCCAGCATTTATCCTGTTCAACCTGTTCATTGGCAAGAACAGTCTGGCATTTTTCACACCAGTTGACATAGGATTCCTTGCGGTAGGCCATGCCTTTTTCCAACATCTTGAGAAACAGCCATTGTTCCCATTTATAGTATTCCGGCCTACAGGTTGCTATTTCACGGTCCCAGTCATAGGAAAATCCCATTTTTTTAAGCTGGGCCCGCATTGCCCTGATATTCTCATAGGTCCAGGCTGCAGGATGGGTGTTGTTATCAATGGCAGCGTTCTCCGCCGGCATGCCAAAGGCGTCCCAGCCCATGGGATGGATGACGTTAAATCCCTTCATCCTTTTATACCGGACAACTACATCCCCGATTGTATAATTCCGCACATGGCCGATATGGATCTTGCCTGAAGGATAGGGAAACATTTCCAGCAGATAGTATTTTTTCTTTGATTGATCCTCAAGGACCTTAAAAAGCTCGTTATTATTCCAGTATTCCTGCCATTTAGGTTCTACCGCATCAGGATTGTACCGTTCCTCCATTATCTTCATTCCTCCGAACTCATCATCTATTTTATAATATAAATTTAATTGTAATGTAAGCTTAATTAGATGCCATAACCTGAGCCAAATAGCAAGATGGAACTTTTTCTATTCTTGCTTTATGCTATAAATTCAGGTATAAATATTGCTTTTAATATATTAAGGAGGCAGATATGCCAGGTTTACTTCCCAATGTTGATCCTAAAGGGCTTCTTGAATATTCAGTGGTTTTCACAGACCGGTCTCTTAATCATATGTCCCAGTCATTCCAGGACGTCATGAAGGACATTTCAAACACTCTTAAAACTGTGTACAACGCAAAAGCGGCAATTGTTGTTCCAGGCGGAGGCACTTATGCCATGGAAGCTGTGGCAAGGCAATTTGCCACGAATAAAAAATGTCTCGTTATTCGAAATGGTTGGTTCAGCTATCGCTGGACCCAGATCTTTGACATGGGTAATATTCCTTCTAAATCCAGCGTATTAAAGGCCCGCCCTGTTGATGGCAGCAAGCATGCAGCCTTTGCGCCTGCACCCATCGAAGAAGTGGTAGCAGCGATTAAATTGGAAAAACCGGATATTGTTTTTGCCCCCCATGTTGAAACCTCATCGGGCATGATCCTGCCTGATGATTACCTTGGGGCAGTTGCAGATGCCATACATTCCATTGGCGGTTTATTTGTTTTAGACTGCGTTGCCTCTGGTGCAATGTGGGTGGACATGGAAGCCAGTGGTATTGATATTCTCATAACTGCGCCGCAAAAAGGCTGGAGCGGCTCACCCTGTAGTGGATTGGTCATGTTAAACGCCCTTGCAAAGGAAAGGATAGAATCCACTGTCAGCACAAGCTATTCCTGCGATTTGCTCAAATGGCTTAGAATCATGGAAGCCTATGAGAACGGTGGACACGCCTACCATGCAACCATGCCGACCGATTCCCTCAGGGGCTTCCGGGATGTGATGAAAGAAACCGAAGAATACGGTTTTGAGAAGGCCCGTGCAAACCAGCAGGAACTTGGTGACAAAGTCAAAGCACTATTGGCAGGAAAAGGAATCAAAATTTTAGCGGCAGAGAGATTTCAGGCCCCGGGTGTTATTGTCTGCTACACAGAAGATGTTGACATACACACTGGAAAGAAATTTTCAAAAATAGGAGTGCAGACCGCTGCAGGGGTTCCATTGCTTTGTGATGAACCTAAAGATTTCCAGACTTTCCGCCTTGGACTATTTGGCCTGGACAAACTTCAAAATATCCATCGGACTATTGAAACTCTTGACAAGGCTCTTAGCCAGGCCCTGATATAGATTCTACTTGACCCAAAATAGTTTTAGTGATAAACATACTAGTTTTTAATAAATACCTGAATGGCAGGTATTGTTTTTATTATAATCCTTGCTCCGGTAAAATTCCGGGGCTTCATATCCGTAAGGAGAAAAAATGAGGAAGTATGAAACCGTATTTATTTCTGACCCTGATCTTCAGGATCAAGCACGTGAAGATCTGTTTGATAAAGCCAGAAATATCATTGCAAAGGAAAATGGTATCCTTTTAAATCTTGACGAATGGGGCAATAAAAAACTGGCCTATGAAATCAAAAAAAAATCACGAGGTCATTATGCGTGCCTGACATACGGCGGCAGCGGAGACCTTGTCAAAGAACTTGAAAGAAATTTTCGACTCAGTGATGATATCATGAAATATATGACCATCCTTCTTTCAGACGATGTAACTGTTGAATCCCTTGAAAAAGAGGTTGCAGACGCAGAAGAAGCTGTTGCAGCGGCTGAGGCTGCCAAGGCTGCCGCAGCTGCTCCAGAAGAAAAAACTGCTGAAACAGCCAGCAAGGAGGTATCAGACGGAAAAGCATCAGACAAGGAAGAACCAGCTTCAGAAGATACCGAAGATGTCGACAAGAACAATGACGTTCAGGATTGATTTACGTTTAAGATTGAAGGAAAAATATCATGTATAAGAATCAAAGAAGTGGTGGTGGACCTGGAGGTAAAAATAGATTTTATCAACGACGGAAAGTTTGCAGATTCTGTGTAGATAATGGTCTTGAAATCGATTATAAAAGTCCGAAAACTTTGAGGCAATTCATCACCGAACGGGGTAAAATCATCCCCAGAAGAATTACGGGCACATGTGCCAAACACCAGAGAATGCTTTCTCTTGCGATCAAACAATCCCGCCAGATTGCTCTACTGCCATTTGTCGGCCGGCCCATGCATTAATAACGACAATTGTCTGGAGTATTGCAAGTGACCTTTACCATAAAAAACCCCTTAGTCATTAAAGAGACTATCATTGGGATATCCTTATGCATTTTGATTTTTGCAATCATTTTTGCGTTTCCCTTGCTGGGGGTGTTTGCCCTGCTTTTCCTTCCTTTGCCTGTGCTCTTTTACAGGCTTAAACTGGGAAGAAACAGCGGTGCCATCATTGTTGCCGTCAGCTTTACTGTACTGCTGATTATGACAAAGGGGCTTGCATTTGACATACTCTATTTTGGATCGCTTCTGATTACTGGTTTTTTTCTGGGAGAATGCGTTGAAAGACATATGGGAATAGAACGGACAATGATTTTCACTGGTTTGGGGGTTCTTGGATCCGCCTTTGCCGCCTTTGTCCTGTATATGCTTTTTCAAAATCAGACCATGACCGCCATTTTTTCTGATTATTTAACCCGGTATTTTGGCCTGACTGCTCAGCTTTATTCGGACATGGGAATTGAACAAAACCAGATTAAAATGCTGAATTCAGCATTTCTTATTGTTCTGCCCGGAATGTTTCTGGTGTCATTTATGGCAACCATATGGATGAATATTCTGATCATCAAAAAACTATTGTTGAGAAAAGGGTTTGTGTTAAAAAACCTTGAGACCTTGAATCAATACAAAACTCCGGATTTTCTTGTCTGGGTGGTGATTGTTTTTGGTCTGATGCTGTTTTTACCCATGGAAGCACCCAAATATGTAAGCATCAATTGTCTGATTGTTTTAATGCTTGTTTATTTTTTTCAAGGAATTGCTGTTGTATCATTTTTTTTTCAAAAAAAAGGATCCCCTGCTGCACTCAAAGTGTTTTGCTACAGCCTGATTGCAGTTCAATTATATTTTTTAATCCTGATCATTGGTCTGGGTTTTTTTGACAACTGGATCAATTTTAGAAAACTTGATACGCAAAAGTGATAAAAAAAAACTAAAAGTCAGCCGGCTCTATACAGGCTGAACCTTTTTGGAGGTTTAAATGAAAGTTATATTAAAAGAAACCATTGATACACTAGGTATCGCGGGAACAGAGTGTGATGTAGCGGCTGGATACGGTCGTAACTATCTTCTGCCCCAGGGGAAAGCTGTTCTTGCAACACCCCAGAACAGAAAAGTCATGGAACAGGCAAAGGCAAAACTAGATCTTCAGATTGCCAAGGAAAGAAAACTTGCCGAGGAAATGGCAAATAAAATCAAGGACATTGTCTGTACAATCAAGGCCAAGGTCCATGAAGATATACGTCTATACGGATCTGTCACAAGCCATGACATTAAAGAGGCACTCAACAGCCAGGATGTTACTCTTGAAAGGCGTACCATCATGCTTGCCGAACCCATCAAGGAACTCGGTGAGTACAAGGTTCCCATCCGTCTCTACAAAGATGTTGAGCCTGAAATTACTGTTAAAGTAATTGCTGAAACAAAAGAATAAAAAGAATGTAAACCCACAGCAAGCTGCCCTGATCTTTGACGGGCAGCTTGCTCATCTGTTTTTCCATGTGAATTGTGCCCATAAAAGAAACCATAAAAACTGACCCTCTGTTAAATAGAACCCCTCCCCATGATATAGATGCGGAAGAATCTCTTTTAAGTGCCATCTTTATCAATAATGACAACCTGTTGGATGTCACTGAAATCCTGGTCCCAGAAGACTTCTATAAAGGTGCCCATAAAAAAATATTCCGGGTAATCCTTGAACTTATTAACAAAGAAGAGCCTGCCGATCTGGTTACAGTTGCCAATGCACTCAAGGAAAAGGATGAACTGGAAGGCATTGGTGGTGCTGCCTATCTTGCATCCATTTCCGATGCTGCCCCTGTGGCGGTAAATGCCCTCCACTATGCAAAAATCATACGGGGCAAGGCGGCCCTGCGCCAGCTTATAAATACCTCTTCCAAGATCATTGAAAATTGTCTTGAGGACAAGGGAGATTTCGAGGATATACTTGATTTTGCCGAATCTTCTATTTTTAAAATTTCCGAAAAAAAATCCGGCGGATCATTTCAAAGTCTGGGAGATCTTATAAATTTAAACATTGACCATTTAGAGGAACAACAGGGTAAAGACGGTGGTTTATCCGGCCTTTCCACGGGCTATATGAACCTGAACCGTATCACCTCAGGCCTACAGGGATCTGACTTAATCATACTTGCTGCACGGCCCAGTATGGGCAAGACCGCCTTTGCCCTGAATATTGCCAGAAATGTTGCATTGGAAGAAAGAAAGCCTGTTGCCGTTTTTTCCCTTGAAATGTCCAATGAACAGCTATCCATGCGCCTTTTGACCTCAGAAGCACGGATTGATTCAAACCGTCTTCGCACCGGGTTTATCAGCCAGGAGGACTGGCAGAATGCCACGGATGCCGCCGGCATTCTCAACGAAATGCCCATTTTCATAGACGATACCCCTAATATCACTGCCATGGATATCAGGGCAAAGGCCAGAAAACTATACCAGAAACATGGAGAACTGGGTCTTATCATTATTGATTATCTCCAGCTCATGAAAGCCCCGTTCAGGTCTGACAGAAGGGACCTTGAAATTGCGGAAATTTCCAGATCTTTAAAGGCCCTTGCCAAAGAACTGAATATCCCGGTCATGGCCCTTTCCCAGCTTAACCGTATGCTGGAACAGCGGGGAGATAAGCGACCCATGATGTCGGATCTCAGAGAGTCGGGCGCCCTTGAACAGGATGCCGATATAATCGCCTTTATCTATCGTGACGAGGTATATAATAAGGAACCGGACAATCCTAAAAAAGGAACCGCTGAAATCATTGTTGCTAAAAACAGAAACGGTGCCACAGGAACGGCTTTGATGCATTTCCACGGTCAATACACCCGGTTTGAGGAACTATCAACGGATTCATACCAGGAATTTGAATGAAAAAAATAGTTTTCGGCAACACAGCTGGCCTTAGAAATACCCAGATAAAAAGGATTGAAAATCTTTACACCCTGAAATCTCCGCCTGAATTCATAATAACTCCGGAGGCAGCCAGGGAACTGGTGGAGATCAGCCATGAAATCCGCCGCCAGATTGGTCTTTTGATTGACCGGAATGGAAAAATCACCTGTGTCATTGCCGGTGAGCCCCAGAAAATTGTCATTCCTGTTACTTCAGATTACATGGCAGGCCCTGGAAGGCTCAAAGGCCTCAGATGCGTCCATACCCATCTTACTGATGAAGCTCTGACCCAGGATGACTTGACTGACCTTGCCCTTCTGCGGCTTGACTATATCACAACCATCTGCATCAATTCCAATGGCAAACCAGGCCATGTATATTCCGCCCATATTTTACCTGATATGACTTCAGATCCCTATCAGATACTGCCACGAAACTCCATCAATAATATGGAAATTGACTGCCAGGCCCGGATTCTTGCCCTGGAATCGGAACTAAGCTCAAAAAATGCATTGCACAGGCCCGAGACTGGTACTGAAAATGCCTTTTTGATCAATGCTGCCATCCAGAATCCCAAAGAGGTTTATGCTTCCCTTGAGGAGCTGAAAGAGCTGTGCAAAACAAGCCTGATCCATGTAATTGGAACTGCTGTCCAGCGAAGGCAGAAAATCGATCCTAAATTTGTTGTGGGCAAAGGAAAGCTGTCTGACCTGGTCATCAAGGCCATTCAAAATTATGCCACCATGCTGGTATTTGACAGGGTATTAACTCCATCACAAATTCGATCCATCACTGATTTTGTTGAAATGAAGGTTATTGACAGAACCCAGCTGATCCTGGATATATTTGCCAAGCAGGCAAAATCCAGGGAAGGAAAATTCCAGGTGGAACTTGCCCAGATGGAATATCTCCTGCCACGACTCATTACTAAAAATACAGCCATGTCCAGACTCACCGGTGGTATTGGAGGAAGGGGGCCCGGCGAAACAAAACTTGAAATCAACAGGCGCAGGGTCAGGGACCGGATTACCCGGTTGAAAAAAGAAATTCTTCAAATCAGGAAACAAAGATCCCAGCAAAAATCAAGACGGAAACGGAAAAATCTTCCCATTATCTCCATTGTCGGGTATACAAATGCCGGTAAATCCACTTTGCTGAACACTTTGACCCAGAGCAATATTATTGCAGCCAACCGACTGTTTGCAACCCTGGACCCATCTTCCAGGCGGTTAAGATTTCCACGGGATACTGAGGTTATTATCACAGATACAGTAGGATTTATCCAAAATCTTCCCAAAGAGCTGATGGAAGCATTCCATGCTACTCTGGAAGAGTTATCTGAAGCTGACATCATCCTGCACGTCATTGACATCAGCAACCCCCGATACATTCAGCAAAAAGACTCTGTTGAAAAAATACTGAAAAAACTGGATCTGGATAAAATACCTACCCTTTATGTGTTTAACAAATTAGATCAGGTTGATATGGAAAAATTTGATGACAAATGGCTCCTGAATCAAGGCATCATGATATCGGCCACCAAAAAACAGACTCTCACCCCTTTGGTTGAAAAACTTGAATCAATGGTGAGCATGGAAAAAACTATCGACTATTAGATATAATGTGAAAAAAATATAAAAATGAAACATTTGGAACAGATTTTCATGACAGATTCCCATAAAGAGGACTCAATTGATACGCCAGACTGCTTTGGTGAATATGATAAAAAAAGCAAACTTTGTTCAACCTATTGTTCAATTTCTATCAGCTGCTGTGTCATGCACACCAGAAATCCAAAGGTTGATATACTTGAAAAATTATTGATTCACAACTATTATGCTGTAAAACCCCACTGATAAAACAAACAATATCCCCCTTAAAAAGCCTGATTGTTTGCCCTGACTGGAGATTTGTAAGACAACAGGACAACAGAAATCAAGAAAATATTTTACCAGGATTCAAAATATTCTCAGGATCAAACACCTTTTTTATCCGCCTCATGATTTCAAGTTCATGGCTGCCAATTTCCATTGAAAGGTATTTCATTTTTGTGATACCAACCCCGTGTTCGCCTGTGATGGTGCCACCAAGTTCCAGGGTAGCTTTGAACAGATCATCCACAGCTTTTTCAGCTCTTTTTGTCTGATCCTCATCGTTTTTATCATACATGATATTGCAATGAATATTACCATCCCCGGCATGTCCGAAACTGACCACGGTCAAGCCAGATGATTTTTGAATTTCCCGGGTTATTTCCACCATCATGGGAATTTTAGAAATGGGAACCACAATATCCTCATTTATTTTATTGGGAGCAATTTTATAAAGAATTGGGGATAGTGATTTTCTGGCCTCCCATAATTTCAGGGCCTCTTTCTGATCTGCAGCAACAAGAACCTCAATTGCCCCTGCCCCATAACAAAAATTTTTTATCTGTTCTGATTCTTTTTCAACCTGATGTGCATCTCCGTCCAGTTCCAGTATGATCAGTGCCTTAACAGATTTCGGCAAATCAATGGAGAGAACTCCCCTTACAAGATTGATGGAGGCTTCATCCAGGTATTCAACGCATCGGGGAATAATGGCCAGCTTCATTACATTGGATATGGTTTGGGCTGCTTTGCCCATTTCATCAAAAAAGATTGCCAATGTTTTTACAGCGGCTGGTTTAGGCAGCAATTTTAAGGTGATCTCAGTGACCAGGGCCAGTGTGCCTTCCGAACCAACAATCAATCGGGTAAGATCATAGCCGGCAACCCCTTTTGCTGTGGATACCCCTGTCTTAATAATTTCTCCCGACGGCAAAACAGCTCTCAGCCCAAGAATATAATCCCTTGTTACCCCATATTTTACAGCCCTGGGGCCTCCAGCACATTCACCGACATTCCCGCCTATGGTGCAAACGGAAGAACTGGCTGGATCAGGTGGATAAAAAAGACCTCTGGCTTCCACTTTCCTATGTATATCTGAAACAATAACCCCTGGCTCAACCCTTGCTATAAAATTTTCTTCATCAATTTCAATAATCTTGTTCAGACGGCTGGTTACCAAAACCACGCCACCATTCACAGGCACAGATCCCCCTGTCATACCGGATCCACTGCCCCTGGGAATAATATAAAATTTTCTTTTGGATGCCAGTTTCAAAATTCTGGCCACCTGATCTTCTGTTTCAGGAAAGATAACAGCATCAGGAAGAAAAGACTGACCCGTGGCATCATAGGAATGACAAAGCAATTCCTCTTTTTTAGCGGTTACATGTTTTTTTTGGACTATTTTTTCAAGGTCTTTGTAAATGGATGCAGACAAGCCCATTTATTAGAATTTACCAGTTTCAATTTTTTTAGAAATATAATTAATCTGCTCACACAAAACCCCTTTTTGCCTGAGTTCTTTTTCAATGGTATTCACAGAATATATTGCCGTGGCATGGTATTTTTTAAAACTTGAACCAATTGTTTTGATGGGTTGGTCAGTATATTTCCTTGCAAGGAACATGGCCACCTGTCTTGGCTTTACAATCCTGCGTTTCCGGGATTTGGACATGATGTCCTGCTCAGATATGGAAAATTCATTGCACACAAGTTTTTTGATCAATTCTATGTTGATTCGTTTCCTGTTTTTTGTAATATTGTTCAAAACACTTTTGGCTAACTCAATATCGAGATTACGTCCCATGAGCTGCCCTTTGGCCACAACACCGAACAGCCCACTTTCAAGCTGACGGACATCGTCGCATAATTCCTGGGCAATATATTCGGTTACTTTCATGGGAATCTTACATCCAAGGTTTAATGATTTTTTTTTCAGAATATTAACACGGGTGTTGTAATCAGGAGCCTCAATCTCTGTAACCAGCCCCATGCCCAAACGGGACCTGAGATTGGCATCAAGCTTGGGAATATCATCAGGCAGATCACACCCTGAAAAAATAATTTTTTTATCGGCATCCAACAAATAATCCAGGGTGATGGCAAGCTCTTTCTGGGTGGCAATTTTTCCGGAAAGAAAATGGATATCTTCCAGAATCAATACATCACATTTTTTCCGATATTTTTCCTTAAACTGATCAATGGTATTATTTTTCAGAGAAAATATCATGTCATTGGTAAAGTCCTCGGCCGTCACATAAAATACCCTGCTTGATCTTTTGCTGGCAATTATATGATGACCAACTGCCTGGGACAGATGACTTTTCCCAAGTCCGGTTTTGCCAAGCAGGTATAGTATTCCAGATCCATTTGTTTTCCCCTGGGCAAGGGAAAGGGAAGCTGAATAGGCAAAATTGGAATTGTCGCCCACAACAAAATCATCAAAGGTAAACCCCTTTTTCAACATCCTGCCTCTGTTTAAGCTGATACCGAGCCCCGGCAGGGTAGCCTGGCTGGGTTTTTTATGCATTTGCCTGGCTGGGATTGCAGGATATGAACTGCCGTAATAATCTTCTTTCTGTTCTTTGACTTTTTCCCGTACTTTGACTTTTTTCTTCCCTTCTGCCTGAAACGTAATCTTGACTGATTTACCAATCTTTAAAAATTCCTTTTCAAATACATCCAGATAATTTTCTTTTAGCCGCCTGACAAAAAACTCATTTGGAGTGGAAAACATTAAATTATTGGTATCATATTCAAGAAGCTCGACCGGATCTATCCACATTCGATAACTATGCTCGGGTATTGATTTTTTGATTTGTGATTTAACCTCTTCCCAAAATAACTGCATTTGTTTCAAAAAAAGTCTTTCCTTCCGAAGTAAATTTGATGTTCAGCCTTGTAATCAAGCCTGGCACAATGTGATTAGTAATGCAAAATTTATCGACTACCATTAATAGAGTGGACAAAAAAAAATTATATGTTTTTCTATTCGAATATGAATTTCGGGTCAACTCGAATAGCAAGTGTTAGTAAAAGATTAGATTACGATCTGGCATATATTTTTAATTCGTTGATTTTAATAGATTTATTTTGTGAAACAAAGATTTTTCTTTAAATTACAACCACTTCTACAACTATCTATTTTTCAAGGAAATTTTTATAATTTCAACTTTCCCATGGTATCCCAAAAAATATTTTTTCTCCAGTTTCCTCCTTTTTACTCTCTTTTATTCTGAATTAAATAAAAATTACCAATATTCTTCAAACCCGAATTTATCAATGGTTTCACAATTTCCTACTCAATCTTATTTACACTTTCCATTTCAAATAGTATATTTATGCTTTGTTCAATAACCCTTTTAACTTTAGTGATGAGCATATGAAACCAACCCTGAACCGCCCTGTTATAGCCATTACCATGGGAGACCCCTCCGGTATAGGCCCTGAGATCCTTGTAAAGGCCTTGAATAACCCAGAAATTCATGCATTGTGCAAACCTATTGTCATTGGTGATGCAAATATTCTTCAAAAGGCCATGAAATTTTTATCCGCACCCCTGAAAATTATCCATGTGGATCTCCCGACACTTCGCCTTGAGAAACAAAAGGCCAACCCCAGAATACCTATTCCAAAGACCGGTATTCCAATAATTAATGTATCAAACCTGACCGAAAATGTAACCAGGCAGACATCCCCTACCTATGATACGGGAAAAGCCATGCAGGACTATATTATCACAGGTGTGGACCTGGCCATAAAAAACGAAATAGATGCCCTGGTCACCTGCCCAATCACCAAAACCGGGCTCAAAATTGCAGGTTCCAAATTCCATGGCCACACAGAACTTATTGCCAACCAGACAGGCACCTGTAAATTTGCCATGATGCTTGCCGGTAAAAGACTTAAAGTAGTTCTGGTCAGTATCCATATACCCATCTCCAGGGTGGCCCAGAGCCTGACCATTGAAAATATCTATCAAACCATCAGTTTGACCCGGCATTCCCTGAAAAAAAGATTTGGCATCCAGTCTCCGAAACTTGCAGTGGCCGGTTTGAACCCCCATGCCGGGGAAAAGTCCATGTTCGGTCCGGAAGAAGAGCAGATAATAGCCCCTGCTGTTCTCCTTGCCCGGAAACAAGGAATGAATATTGATGGTCCTCTTCCACCGGATACTATATTTTACCACGCAATAAATGGAAAATATGATGCTGTAATCTGTATGTACCACGACCAGGGATTGATTCCTTTTAAACTGGTTCACTTTAAAGACGGGGTCAACACAACCCTGGGTCTTCCCATCATCAGGACTTCAGTGGACCATGGCACAGCCTATGATATTGCATGGCAGGGTGTTGCAGATCCTACAAGCCTTGAGGAAGCTATCAGAATGGCAGCTCTCCAGGCAAATTATCAAGCAGAAAGCCGGGCAGATAAATAAATGGATCTTGATAAAATTATCATACTCGGGGCAAGGGAACACAACCTTAAAAACATTGACGTTGAAATTCCCAGAAACAGCCTGACAGTTATTACCGGGCTATCCGGTTCCGGTAAATCAACTCTTGCCTTTGATACATTGTATGCTGAAGGCCAGCGCAGGTATGTTGAGTCTCTTTCCACCTACGCAAGACAATTTTTAGGTCAGATGGACAAACCAGATGTGGATGCCATCCTGGGCCTGTCGCCTGCTATTTCAATAGAACAGAAGACCGCAAGCCATAATCCCAGGTCCACTGTGGGAACGGTGACAGAAATCTATGACTATCTTCGCCTCCTTTTTGCAAGGATAGGTCGTCCCCACTGCTATCAATGCGAAAAACCCATTTCTTCCATGTCCATAGATCAAATTGCTGACAGGATAATGGCACCTTTGGAAGAAGCTTCCGAAGAATCTGTGCCTAAATCAAAAATCATTATCCTGGCTCCTCTGATTACAGGACAGAAAGGCAGCCATGAAAAATTATTGACCCGGATAAAAAAAGAGGGTTTTGCCAGGGTAAGGATGAACAATGAAATTTTCCTGATTGAGGACCTGCCAGATCTTGATAAAAATAAAAAACATACCATTGATGTGGTGGTGGACCGCCTGATACTCAAACCGGGCATTGAAAAGCGCCTGACAGACTCCCTTGAAATGGCCCTTGCCCTGTCAGAAGGATTGGTAACTATTTTTAATCTCACGGATAACAAAGAAACTCTTTTCAGTGAAAAAGCTTCATGCCTGTCCTGCGGAATCAGTTATCCTGAATTTACTCCTGCCAGTTTTTCCTTTAATTCCCCCCAGGGGGCCTGCCCCCATTGTGATGGTTTGGGTACAACCACTGACTTTGATCCCAATATGATCGTGCCGGATAAAAACATATCCCTTCGCCAGGGAGCCGTTCTCCCCTGGGAAAACAAAGATTCTGTCCAATTCATGGAATTCTTAGATGCCCTGGTTACATATTATAAGGAAGATATTTATAAACCTTTTAAAAATTTGTCAGCTAAATTTCAAAAAACTATTTTGCATGGATCAAAGAAAGAGCTTATTCCCTTTTATGTAGAACGGGCAGGAAAAAAAATAACCTATAAAAAAACCTTTGAGGGGGTAATCCCCAATTTGAAACGCAGATTCCATGAGACTGATTCCGCTTCTGTCCGGGAAGAAATCAAAAAGTATATGAGTTTCAAATCTTGTTCAAACTGCAAAGGTACACGACTGAACAAAGCATCCCGCTGGGTAATGGTGGGTGGGAAAAAAATTTGGGAAATCACGGGTCTTTCGGTCCAGAAATCAAAAAGATTTATTGCAGACCTGGCTCTTGAGGGGAAAGATAAAATCATTGCAGACAGCATTGTCAGGGAACTTGGCCAGAGACTTGATTTTTTACAAAATGTCGGGCTTGAGTATCTTACCCTGGATCGCTCTGCTGCCACATTATCAGGAGGGGAAAGCCAGAGGATACGTCTGGCAACCCAGATTGGATCCAAACTCACTGGTGTACTCTATGTTCTGGATGAACCTAGTATTGGCCTGCACCAAAGGGATAATGCAAGGCTGCTCAACACCCTGATGGATTTAAAAAATCTTGGCAATACAGTCCTTGTGGTTGAGCATGATGAAGAGACCATCCTTGCTTCGGACTATATTATTGATATTGGCCCTGGTGCTGGCATCAACGGGGGAGAAGTTGTTTTTTCAGGATCTCCTGAAAAGCTGATCACAAGTAAAACATCACTAACCGGTCAATACCTTTCAGGGGTAAAACAGATAAAAATCCCGGATCAAAGAAGAAAAGGCAATGGAAATGCCCTGACCATCCTAGGGGCTGCCTCCAATAACCTGAAAAAAATTGACATATCTTTCCCCCTGGCCTGCTTTACCTGTGTAACAGGCGTATCTGGTTCAGGGAAATCCACATTGGTGCTTTCCACCCTATATCAGGCCCTTGCCAACCAGATCAATCGATCCAGAAAGCCTGTGGGCAGCCACAAAGAAATCATGGGCATTGAATACCTTGATAAAGTTGTACACATTGACCAGTCAGCCATTGGTCGCACACCTAGATCCAATCCCGGCACATATACCCAGGTGTTGAACCATGTCAGGGAATTGTTTGCCAAAACAAAGGAATCCAAGGCCAGGGGATACAAGCCTGGTCGTTTCAGCTTTAATATCAAGGGAGGCAGATGTGAAGCCTGTTCCGGTGATGGAATCGTTAAAATTGAAATGCATTTTCTGCCGGATGTATATGTGGCCTGCGATATCTGCAAAGGAAAGCGATATAACAGGGAAACACTGGATATAAAATACAAAGGTAAAAATATTGCCGAAGTTCTGGATATGACCATTAATCAGGCTGTCCGATTTTTTGAAAAAATATCTGCCATTCGCAACACCCTTGCCACTCTGGTGGAAGTGGGCCTGGGTTATATCAAACTGGGTCAGTCTGCCACAACCCTTTCCGGTGGAGAAGCCCAGCGGATAAAACTTGCCAGGGAATTATCAAAGCGAAATACCGGAAAAACCATTTATATTCTGGATGAGCCCACCACAGGTCTTCATTCAGATGATATTAAAAAACTTTTATCAGTACTGGATAAATTGGTAGAGGCAAATAATACGGTGGTGGTAATTGAGCACAACCTGGATGTGATTAAATGTGCAGATCATATAATTGATCTGGGTCCTGAAGGAGGAGACAAGGGAGGAAACATTGTTGCCCAGGGCACACCCGAGCAGGTTGCAAAAAACAAATTATCCTATACAGGGTATTATCTTGGCAAGATCCTGAATCAGTCTGATTCCAAAAGGCATACATCCGTATCACAGGGGCAGGCACCATCCACCTCATAGGCATAGGCAATCCTTGAAGCTTTTTCAAAAAGGGTATCTGATATGCTGGAAAAGTATTCAGCCATGTCCATTTTCATGATACTTTCTTTTGATGGAATGGCATCAAGTCCCTGTCCTGAAACTTTGCCGGTGAGTCCGTTGATAATCTCTGCATCCTCCCCGTTGGTAGTAACAACAAAAGGGATCTGGTAAGGGTGGATGATTCTGGAAAGGGCCAGGTTGGAAAGTCTTCGTGTCACAAGAGAGCCTGGAGAAAATTTAATCATCATACAGGCCCGGTCATGTTCCGTAATAAGAAAATCCATCCGTATCCTGGCCAACCTTTTATCCGCCCTGATGGTTATGGCCTGATTTTGCAGAATCTGATTCTTTGCATATCCCAAATTATGAACCAGATGTTTAGCAATTTTTTGTCGATATCGTTCATCAAGGGTATCAATCCGTTTATCTCCACTTATAAAATCTTTCATTTCACCCAGAACAAGATGGTGGGAATTTTTTTCCATTATATTACCCATTACATTTACAATTTTATTTTACATTCCTACAATCATGTCTTCAATTTAATACAGATATCAGTATTTTCAATACCTTTGTTTCCCCAAAAAAGCAAAAAGCCCTGACCATGGGCATTAGAAATTCTTTACCCATATTTTTATAATTCTATAAAAGAATGTTTCTTTTGGATAGAAAATTTTAGAGATCTTTACAGATAGTCAATTCGATTTCTGCCTTTGTTTTTTGCTAAATAGAGGGCATCATCAGTTTTTTTCATGAATGCTTCCAGGGAAATTGTTTTCTCTAAAACCGTTGACAGACCAACGCTGACAGTAATCGATAGGGTATTGTCTTCAATATCGAAATCTGTAGTTTCGATAGAGTCTTTTAACCGTTTTGCCGCAATCATGGCATCAATTTTTCGTGTTTCTGGCAATAGAATGGCAAACTCTTCTCCACCAATACGAAAAATTGTATCAATATCCCGAAATGAATTGCCCATAATATCAGCCAGTTTTTTCAGCACCCTGTCTCCGCCGGGATGACCATAGGTATCATTTATTCGTTTGAAATGATCAACATCAATAAACATCATGCTTAAAGGAATCGTATACCGTTTGTATCGATCAAATTCATATTCGAGTACACTCATGAAATGACGGCGGTTAAAAAGGGCGGTAAGCTCATCTCTGATAACAAGTTCAGCAAGCTTGGTTTCAGCGTGTTTGCGCTTTGTGATATCATTCATCAACACAAGTATTTTCCCGCCAATCGCAGTTGACGTAATTTCTGCCGTCCGAATGGAACCATCATGGCAGATGATGCTCTGTTCATGAGGTCCAAACTGCCTACCGTGGGATTCCAAAACGGTGTCTACCCATCTCTGGTATTTAATATTTGGGTTTTCCGATGCCTGAAAAATACGGGGAGCAATCTGTTCAGGTTTGGCAATTTCATCCAGTGACCAGCCAAAGGTGTTGGTGAGCTTCTGGTTCACAAACGTTATGTCATAATTACTTCCAATAACCGCACTGCTGATGGGCGAATGTTCAAGTAACTGTTTAAAATGTTTTTCGCTTTGTTCAAGGGCAAATGTCCGTTGCTGAACAACGGCTTCCAGGTTATTTTTGTGTACAATCAACGCTTTCTCTATCCGGTTGTGGTCTTCAAATGTTTTATCCAACTGGGATTTGATAAAGCTGATGGCATCGAAAACTGGTAGCATGGGATGTTTTGGATCAATGGTGTAATTGAGGATGGGTTTTCCCGTTTCCCAGTCAATGGTTTCAAGATAATCGAGCAGGCCCTGAATATGCTCTTTATAAATTTGTTTTTTCCTTCGCCTGAAGGAAAACAGACGTGGCCAAATCCTGTATTTTGATTTATTTGGAACAGACTCTGATCTCAGGATTTTTTCGCCACAGTCGATGGCCTCTTCAATAGAGTTGCAAATGTGAAGAGTCAGATTCAGAATCTTCAGTGTTTTAGCAAGTTTAATGGTTATTGTCTGGGTCCAAGTGGTATTGCAAAAAATCAGTCCTTTAATTCGGCGGTCTTTAACAATGACATCGATAAAAAACTGCCGGGCCTTGGACGAAGAATTTTCATAACCAAGCCAATCCTGAATCATGATATATCCTTGGCCGGATGGTAGATGTTCGTTAAGGATATTGTCACCAAATAGCACAGATTGTTTTTCCGCTTTAAAATTTGAATAGCCATGTCCCTGAAGAATCAGTATCGACGAGTTGATTAGCTGATAAGTGGTGGTGAAACCATTATCAAAGACTACATTTGTCCATTCATTCTTCTGGAGGACTACACGATTGTCTTTCACTACTTTCATACATTAACCTAATAATTCAAAAAGCTCGACAAGCAAACCCTGACGAGGTAATAATTATTGATCATCTTTGACCCTTCATGTAACAAAGTAAACATTTTTTTTTATAGCATAAAATATTATTGTTTGCATAGGTTTCATATCATTCCAAAAATAGCTAATATCAATTTAGACCATATAATATCAATGGAAAAATCAACTTTTGTATAGCGTTTTTATCGAGTTTTTCGAAGATCACAAATTTCAAACCAGCATGATCATAACTTCAACTTTTAAAGTAAAACCGCTTTGCTTTGTATCGGTATCTTTAAGATTTTTCACTGTGGATTTTGTCTATAACGAAATCCCCCAATGATGGATTTAAAGGTACAAACTATTCAGTCTCAATTTTTTGAATCAAAGCCAGACACAATATATGGTGGTGGAAGGAAATTGTATTGGAACTCTTTGTTAGGAGACGACCTCCTGGTGGTTTGGAGAGATCATTTTATCAAGGAATATAAATGCAAAAAGCCCTGACCGTTTGTTATAAACGATCAGGGCTTTTTAAAGAATAACCTGGCGGCGTTCTACTCTCCCACACAGTCTCCCATGCAGTACCATCGACGTTAAAGAGCTTAACTTCCGTGTTCGAGATGGGTACGGGTGTGTCCTCTTTGCCATTGCCACCAGATTAAATCGGTTG